>ERZ1740060.35-NODE-35-length-139031-cov-5.726665_pt1 | contig 139031 bp, 127 predicted proteins | sample MGYA00581743_ERZ1740060 | MGnify/ENA primary metagenome ERZ1740060 (study PRJEB43018, sample SAMN04849235) | marine metagenome | isolation source: floating plastic debris | place: Pacific Ocean | collected 2008-08-27 | study: EMG produced TPA metagenomics...
AATGGCAGCGATCAGGACTGGGTTGCAGGACTAACGGCCGGTGTAGGTTTGGAAGGGTACATATCGGAGCGCTGGACCGCGCGTTTCGAGTACCTGTTTGTCGACGTTCCCGAGACCACACTTGCGACTGGCGGTGGCAACATCCGTGGAGGTTCGAGTAACCATGTCGGGCGTGTCGGTCTAAGCTACCAATTTTGATCTGGCGACAACTCAAAAGGAAGATAAAGCTATGAAAGTTCGTGCTTTTTTGACGATGGTGACACTGGGCCTATTTTTGACTGCTTGCGGCGGCGGCATGGGCGGCTAAGCCAAGGCCTCCACTTGTGTCGGCCAAGTAGGTCGTCGACTCCACCAGTGCAAATGTGCTGTTGAGACCGTGAAAGCAAGGACCGCGTCCTTGGTGAAGGTACGGGCTTTGGTCGAGCCTGGGCAACCCGGTCGCTGGACTAGGCATTAGGCCTGGGGTTGGCTTCCTACTGACTGAACACAATCGTCGCGATGGCGACGCGCTCTCCATTAGCTTCAACGAAGGACTGGATGCTGTACTGCCCTTGGCGGAAGGTCCACACCATGGAGCCGTCGACATCCTCGCCGGTTTCCGGGTCCTGTTCGGTGATGTCGAACAGGATGCTGTCACCCTGGCGGCGGCCACTGATAGCTGACATGGCGCCGCTGCGCGGGTCCCGCCAGTCGCCGGAATAACGACCGGAGGCATCACGCGCGAGGGAGCCGCTCACTGTCCAGGTCTGGCTCGGCACCGCACAGCGGCCGGACATGGAAAGCTGGCCATTGGCCTCATTGAAACTGTTGTCCACACGGCACCGTACAGGCTCCGGTGCGCCCTCGCTGCTTGTGCGCAGCGTTCCGTCGCCGGTCCAGTTGCCAGCGGCTGATGACAGAAGTTGATCGGCGGCAGCGGGCGCAGGCAAGGCCATCAAGCCCGCGGCCATAAGGGCAGGGCCCATCCATCGTTTCATCGCCACCATCCTTTCTTGATGAGTGCCGGCAAGACCAGAAGGTCGGCCACCAGCGCCGACAAGAAGATAAGGATCAACATCGAGCCGAACAATCGCACATTGGGAAAGCTGGAGAAGAAGGTCGAGGCCGTCCCGATGCTGATCACCAGCGTGGTCGTCAAAAGCACGCCGCCAGTGAGGATGATCGTTCGCGACAAGGCCTGATCGATAGCCGCCCCGGAAGCTCGCTCCACCATATAGCGGTTCAGAACATGGATGGAATCATCGATCGCGATACCGAAGGCCACCGTCAGGGCCAGCACGGCGGTCGGGTTGGCGTGCCCATCATTGAGGAGATGCAGAAGCGAGGTTGCCGCCAGCAAGGGCAACAGGTTGGGCAGCAGGAGAATGGGCGCAAGCAACAGGTTTCGATAGGCGAGCGCCACCATCAGGGTTGCCACAATGCAGGCGATCAACAGGCTCTGACCAAGCTGATGGACGATACTGAGACCCTGGTTGCGAAGCGCCGGCGGGAACCCGAAAATCTGATCCGCCCCGGCCTCGCGCGCGCCATTCACCATCGCATCATGTTCGCGCCGCGTGATGCGGTCATGCATCGGCTCCGGCGCGAGCGCGATCACCCGGTGAATGCCGCGTTCGGGATCGTAGAGATCGCCGGTCAGCGAGCTTGGCAGCTGCGCCATGATCTCCGCATCCGGTCGCTGTGTCGGGTCACCCAGCCAGGCAGCCAAGGTGACGTCGGAAAGCACGGTGAGGCTCGGTGCCGCGTCGGTAATCGCCGCCACGATGGCCTGCGTGGTCGGCCAGGCCTCGTCCGGATTCTCGGCGGAAAACTCAAACCACATGGGCAGATAGCCGCCGAACTTGTCTTCGATCACGCGGTGCGCCCGCCCAACAGGGCTGTCTTCCGGCAGGTTGGCGTAGAGCGGAAACCAGGCATCGACGCGCGACGACGCGACGGCGCTTAACCCAAACACCAAGCCGCCGCCGATCAGCACCGCCATTGGAAAGCGCAGTACCAGTCGCGGCAAGAATGCGGGAAGCGGCGTGGTCAGCATAGCCTTTGGCTTGGTGCCATCTTCGGCAGGCTTGTGCCTTTTGCCGAGCGTCGCCAGCGGCATCAAAACGATCACCCCGGCAGTCACCACCCAGTAAGCGCCAAGCACGGACACGCAGCCCGACAGGCCCAGCTCATCGAGCTGATCAAAGGATGACACGCTGATCGCCGCAAAGCCGATGCCGGTGGTGATGGAGGTCAGCGCATTGGCCGGTGCGACCTGCTTGATGGCTGCAATCAACGCCTCCCGCCAGGGCATGGTTGCCATGTGTGCCCGCGCCGCACTGGTGAGGTGAAGCCCGTCCGCCAGTGCCAGCACCAGAACCAGGATCGGCACGACCACGCTCATCACCGTGATGGGCAGGCCGAAGACAGCGAACAGGCCAAGCGAGGTCGCTGAGGCGAGCAGCGCCGGAACGAACGATATGATCGCCCACCGGAAGCTGCGCAACGCCACCAGCGAGATCAAAAAGGCGGCGGCGCTGCCAATGGAGTTCAGAACGATCAGATCGTTGCTCAACGCATCGGTGAGCGCAAAGCCGATGGCATCCTCACCGGTGATGGAGATGCGCAGCCCATCGGCCTCCAGCGGCGCGGCGAGCGTTTCGACCTCCGCCAGCATCGCCCGAACATCACTGAGGCTGAGCCCGCCCGTCGGCACAATGGTCGTGATCATGGTCGCCAGATCGTCGGCGATCATGGCGCTAAGGCCAGGAATGTCCGCCGTGTAGGCCTGAAGGGTTTGAACGCCAGCCTCACCATCAGCCGGGTTCAGCACCAGCCCGCCCGGCGCTGTCGGGTGATCGGGCGGATAGCGCAGCGAGAAGGGTGAGATGATTTGCGCCACGCCTGGCGTCAAAGCCAGATCCAGCATCATGATGTTGAGCGCATCAAGGTCGGATGCCGAGAAGGGTTCGGTATCCTCAATGAGCAGCATGACAGGGCGCGAGCGGGTCTCACGTCCCCGCAACAGTTCGCCATAGGCCTGCTCATCCGGCGTACCAGCGGCAAAGCCACGCTGAAGATCGGCTTCAAAGGTGATGGAGGGCAGGCTGATGGCCGTGACCGTCAGCGTCGCGAGCAGCAAAAGCGCAGCCGCCCATCGGTGACGGGCAAGCTGCAAACCGCCGAATGTAAAGGCAAAGCGTTGTGTCACCGAGCAAATTCTCCGGCGGTGACCATACCCGGCGCGCGCCAAGGCGCAAGGCAGTCCGGTGGGCCTAAATCGGTCCACCGGCCATCAGGTGATCAAATGGCCGCGATCAGTTCTGCGGCTGCGGCACGACGCGAATGTAGGGCTTCACGGTTTTGAACTCGCCGAAACTCTCACGCGCTTCTTCGTCCGACACGGCCGCCGTCACGATCACATCATCACCCGGCTGCCATTGCGCCGGCGTCGCCAGCTTATGCTTGGAGGTCAGCTGCATGGAATCGATGGCCCGCAGGATCTCATCGAAGTTGCGGCCCGTCGTCATCGGGTAGGTGAGAATCAGCTTGATCTTCTTATCCGGACCAATGACGAACACTGATCGCACCGTCTGGTTGTCTGCAGGCGTGCGGCCTTCCGAGCTTGAGCCGGCATCGTCAGGCAGCATGTCGAACAGCTTGGCAACTTTCAGCTCCGGGTCGCCGATCAGCGGGTAGCGCACATCGTGGCCGGACACATCTTTGATATCCTGCTTCCACTTTTTGTGGCTGTCGACCGGGTCGACCGAAATGCCCAGAATCTTGGTGTTGCGCTTAGCAAACTCACCGGCCATGCCGGCCATGTAGCCAAGCTCTGTGGTGCACACTGGCGTGAAGTCTTTCGGGTGTGAAAACAGCACCACCCAGCTGTCACCGATCCAATCGTGGAAAGTGATCTCGCCTTCGGTGGTGTCGGCGGTGAAGTTCGGGGCGTCGGAATTGATCCTGAGGGTCATCGCGGGTCTCCTGCCTGCATCGTTTATCGTTGAGTTGGCTGTCGCTAGGAATGTCGATGGAAATCGCCCTGCCTATACGCCTGCCCAAGCTGGGCGTACAGCAATGCCATGGCCCGGCGAGGCACCTCTTGCGCAATGGCATCGCGCCTGCCGGCATGCTCTGCATGATGATGGTGTGATGCCGTCCATGGGTGGTCGGGGCCAGCCGTTTGCTGGCCAGGTGAGAACAACCCGCCTTGTATGGACGGTTGAAAGGTCTATAGCCTTGGCGCCAAACACCATTTCTATCGGGAGACTAGGCTTCATGGCCGATACGCGCGCGAACAAACAGTTCCGTAGCCAAGAATGGTTCGACAACCCCAACAACCCAGGCATGACGGCGCTCTATCTAGAGCGCTACCAGAACCAGACCTTCACGCGCGAGGAACTGCAATCCGGCCGGCCGGTGATCGGGATCGCCAACACCGGGTCAGACCTTGCGCCCTGCAACAAGATCCATCTGTTCCTGATGGATCGGATCAAGGCCGGAATCCGCGATGCTGGCGGCATCCCGATGGAGTTTCCGGTTCATCCTATTCAGGAGACCGGCAAGCGCCCGACCGCCGCGCTTGATCGTAACCTTGCCTATCTTTCGCTGGTCGAGGTGCTGCACGGCTACCCGATTGATGCCGTGGTGCTGACGACGGGCTGCGACAAGACCACGCCAGCGCAATTGATGGGCGCGGCCACCGTCGACATTCCGGCGATCGCCTTGAACGGCGGACCGATGCTGGACGGCTGGTGGAAGGGCAAGCGCGCCGGTTCGGGCACCATCATCTGGGAGTCCCGCCGCCTCTTGGCCGAAGGCAAGATCGACTATGATGAGTTCATGAACCGTGCCTGCGCGTCGGCGCCCTCGCTCGGTCACTGCAACACGATGGGCACAGCATCCACCATGAACGCCATGGCCGAGGCGCTGGGCATGACATTGCCCGGGTCGTCCGCCATTCCCGCGCCGTTCCGCGAACGCATGGCGATGGCGTTCGAAACAGGCAAGCGCGCCGTGCAGATGGCCTATGAGGACCTGAAGCCGTCGGCCATTCTGACCCGCAAGGCGTTTGAAAACGCGATCCGCGTGAACACCGCGATTGGCGGCTCCACCAACGCGCCGCCGCATCTTCAAGCGATCGCCCGCCATGCCGGCGTGGAACTGGATGTGACCGACTGGCAAAAGGTCGGCTTCGATCTTCCGCTGCTCGCCAATGTGCAGCCGGCCGGTGAGTATCTTGGCGAGAGCTTCTACCGGGCTGGCGGTGTGCCAGCCATCATGGGCGAGCTTCTGGCGGCTGGCCATCTGCACGGTGATGTCATGACGGCATCGGGCAAGCCGGTTGCCGAGGCGCTCGATGGCGCGCGTAGCGAGGACCAGGATGTCATCCGCACGGTCGACAAGCCGTTGCGCGAAAAGGCAGGCTTCATCGTGCTGTCCGGCAATCTGTTCGACAGCGCCCTTATGAAGACCTCCGTCATCTCCGAGGACTTTCGTGCCCGCTTCCTGAAGGATGGCGTGTTCGACGCCAAAGCCGTCGTCTTCGAGGGGCCGGAGGATTACCATGAGCGCCTGAACGATGAGGAGCTGGGCATCGATGAAGAGACCATCCTCTTCATCCGCAATGTCGGCTGTGTCGGCTATCCGGGCTCTGCCGAGGTGGTGAACATGCAGCCGCCGGATGCCATGATCACGCGCGGCATCAACCATCTGCCGACCGTCGGCGATGGCCGCCAGTCGGGCACCTCCGAAAGCCCGTCCATCCTCAACGCCTCACCGGAAGCCGTGGTCGGCGGCGGGCTAGCTCTCCTTCAGACCGGCGACCGGGTCCGCCTTGATGTCGAGAACGGCACGCTCAACGCCGTGGTGTCCGATGAAGAGTGGCAGGCGCGCCGCGATGCCTGGCAGGAGCCGGAACTGGAGCATCAGACGCCCTGGCAGGAGATCTATCGCACCCATGTCGGCCAGCTGGCGCAGGGCGGCTGTCTTGAGCTCGCCACCGCCTATCAGCGCATTGGCCGCAACCTGCCAAGAGACAATCACTAGACGTCAAAGAGGCACGCCATGCGCTGCACCCACCGCGATCAGATCAAGCTCGACCGGCCCACCGAGGAAGAGAAGGTGGGCGCGGTCTGCGAGGAATGCGCCAAGACCGGCGGAACCTGGGTGCATCTGCGCATGTGCATGACCTGCGGCAAAGTGGGGTGCTGCGATTCCAGCCCCAACCGCCACGCCCGCGCCCATGCTGAAGGAACAGGAGAGGGTGAGGGGCACCCTATCATCACCTCCTACGAGCCGGGCGAGCGCTGGCGCTTCTGCTTCATCGACGACAAGCTGGTGTGAGTGCCGCCCCTTAAGCAGGGCGCATATAGAGCCCGTTGAGATCGCCGGTATCGGTAAGGCTGAAGCCCCACTCCATCGAGCCGTTCTCAAACTCAGCCTGATAGACGTCGAACCCGTCCGTGCCGACATGCTTGAAGGTCAGCTCTTCCAGGTCGCCGAGGCGTTCCAGCTCCGTGATAACCACCGGCAGCTGTTCGCGCACCAGTTGGGCGAGCGGTGGGCGCATGCCGGCATAGTCTGGCTTGCCGGCCCGATGCTCGGCAATCACGCGTGATAACAGGTCTTCGCCGCCCGGCAGGGCTTCCTTGCGGGCAGCGCGCTCCTTCAATGCCGCCTCGGCTTCGGCAAAGGACTCTGGCGCTGCGCGCTTGGCCGGCAGATCGAACCCGCCCTGGTGCAGCACCAGCGCCTCGATGGCCCCGCGTGTGCGCCGAAAACTCACCTGCGCTGGCACGACCTGAAGGAAGAAGGCATCCTCGCCTTCGGGGAACATCTCCACCCGTGGCTGGCCGATCACCCGGAGGTAGAGATGACCGTCCTCCAGCGTGACCTCGGCTGCCAAACCATCCTCGAACAGATAGGCCCCGGCATAGTCGCTGAACGTGGCCCGATCGGCGTCAACCTGCGTGCGTGGGCGCATTTGCTCATAGCGTTTCCAGGCAACGCTGTCGGTGTCGCTGTCGGTCATCTGTGTCTCCTTTGCAAGATGGATCAGATCATCGACGGACAGAACCTCGCCCCGACCGGTTTTGGCCCGCAGCGAGCTGACAAGCGCCAGGCTGCGCTCGGTCTTCTGATGCTGCTCGGCAAGCCGGTCCTGTTGCAGGGCAAGCAGCGCATCCAGATCGCTATCGCGGTCCGAAAGAAGCTGACCGATCTGCCCAAGGCTGAGGCCGGTGGATTTGAGAACCAGAATCTCGCTGAGGCGCGCCAGTTCGCGCGCGCCGTAAAGCCGCCAGTTCTTCTCCGTGCGCTGCGGGGTCAGAAGGCCGCGGGCCTCGTAAAGCCGCAAAGCGCGAACGGTCAGGCCGATCCGCTTGGCACATTCGGCCGCGGTCATCAGGGGTTCTGGGTTGGGCAGTTGGGGAGGCATGTGCATTGTCTGTCCGTTTCCTCATCTAACGGACAGCTCCTCTAGGCTATGACCTTGGGTTCGGCTCAAGGCCTTTTTGCACCCTGGTGCAAAAAAAGCGCAACCGGCCAGAGAATCCCGCGCCGATGCGGATTTACGCTTGCCCATCCTTGCGAGGGCACACTTGCGCCTTAGCTGACGGCATACTCTCTCTCCGACCTTGAGGCATCCTTGAGGTCACAAACTGTCTGTTCATGTCCGATCCCCTCAATCCCACCCGCTCGCTGACGGCCATCATCGAAGATGTCATGGCCCTATGCGACGAACGCGACCTGTCCCTGGGCGAGATCATCGCCGCGTCCGGCCGAGCCGGCATCCTACCGGTCCTCATTCTGGTTTCTGTCATCGTGGTCAGCCCGCTGAGCGCCATTCCGCTGTTCTCATCGGTCAACGGAATGCTGATCTTCTTGATATCGGCTCAGATTGCACTTGGCCGCCGCCATCTCTGGTTGCCAGGCTTCCTGACGCGACGACAGCTCAAGGCTGAGCGCGTGACGTCCAGCCTTAAGCGCCTTCTGCCGGTCGCTGGTTGGGTCGATCGGCGCAGCAAACAGCGCTTGAGTTTCCTGGTGCGGCGTCCGTTGAGTCAGGTGCTGATGGTGGTCTGCGGCCTGTGTGGCCTTGCCATGCCGTTCTTTGAACTGGTGCCCATGTCCGCAACGCTGCTGGCCTCCACGGTCGCTCTGATCACGTTGGCCATCCTGGTGAAGGATGGGCTCTTGGCGACCTTTGCTGTGCTGCCTTTCCTGCTGGCATTGGGCGTGATCACCAAGATCCTGACCTAGCCGAAAGCCCTTAGGCGTCTATGCCGGTGCAGACATATTTCATGTTGAGAAACTCATCGATGCCGTACTTGGAGCCTTCCCGCCCAAGGCCAGATTGCTTGACCCCACCAAACGGCGCGACCTCGGTGGAGATGATGCCCGTGTTGACGCCCACTATGCCGGTTTCCATGGCTTCCGACACGCGCCAGACGCGCGAGAGATCATTGGCATAGAAGTAACCGGAAAGCCCAAACTCGCTGTCATTGGCAAGCGCGATGACCTCTTCTTCGGTCTCAAAGCGGATGAGCCCGGCCAGCGGTCCAAAGGTTTCCTCGCGCGCCAACAGGGCATCGGCGGGCACATCGGTCACGACAGTCGGCTCAAAGAAGGTGCCTTCCAAGCGCTTGCCACCGGTGGTGACCTTCGCACCCTTGGTGAGCGCGTCAGCCAGATGCGCCTCCACCTTTTCGAGCGCCGGCTGCGAGATGAGCGGGCCGATCTCAACGCCGTCTTGCGTCCCGTCTCCGGTCTTCAGCGCGGATACTTTTTCCGTCAGCTTGGCGGCGAAGGCGTCATAGATGCCAGCCTGCACATAGATGCGGTTGGCGCACACGCAGGTCTGCCCTGCGTTGCGGTACTTGGACATGATCGCGCCATCGACGGCGGCGTCCAGATCAGCATCATCGAACACAAGGAACGGCGCGTTGCCGCCAAGTTCCAAGCTCAGCTTTTTGATCTGGTCGGCACACTGTTTCATCAGGATGCGGCCGACGCGGGTCGAGCCTGTGAAGGTGATCTTGCGCACCTTCGGGTTGGTACAAAGCTCTTCGCCGGCCGATGGTGCATCCATGCTCGGCACGATGTTGAGCACGCCCGCTGGTACGCCGGCGCGTTCAGCCAACTCGGCCATCGCAAGCGCTGAAAGCGGGGTGAGTTCGGAGGGGCGGGCCACGACGGTGCAACCAGCCGCCAAGGCCGGCGCCACCTTGCGGGCAATCATCGCATTGGGAAAGTTCCACGGCGTGATGGAACCGACAACGCCCACGGGCTGCTTCAGCACAAGGATGCGCTTGTCGGGCTGATGACCGGGGATCACATCGCCATAGATGCGTTTTCCCTCCTCGGCGAACCACTCCAAAAACGACGCGCCGTAGAGCACTTCGCCCGTCGCTTCGGCGAGCGGCTTGCCCATCTCAGCGGTCAGGATTTGCGCCAGATCGTCGGCATGCTGGGTCATGAGATCGAACCAGCGGCGCAGGATGATGGCCCGCTCCTTGGCGGTCTTTGCCGCCCAGCCCTTTTGCGCGGCATGGGCCGCATCAATCGCCGTGCGCAGCTCGTCAATGCTTGCGTCTGTCACCTGGGCGATGACCTCGCCGGTCGCCGGATTGCTTACGCCAAAGCGCGCACCACCGGCATGCCATGCGCCGTTAATGTAAGCATCGGATTGCAGAAGCGCGGTATCGGAAAGGTTCATGGGGCTGGGTCCTTGGACTGCGTGTGGCCTTTGGCCGTTTGAATCTGGACCTAGCGCACCGGTCCGACTTTCGCCACACTCCGGTCCCACGCGGGCAAGAAAGCCGAAAGGCCCAACCACAAACTAGGTGCTCCCAACCATGGCCGAAGCATTACGGCGCGGCGTCAGCCGACTGGAAACCACCACCAAGCTGACCCTGGCGATCCTGGCGCTGGCGAGCGGCGTCTATACCTATCTGGGTGTGCGCGGCCTGTTGCAGGGCATCGGTCCGGTCGTGTTTTTCGGCGCTCTTGTTTACTCGACCGCCGTCTCCATCGGCATCTATGCCTTCTGGTCCTACCTGATCCAGTTCACGCCGCACATCAAGCATGCTTCAGACCGGCGGACCTTGATCGCCGCCATGGCGCTCGGATCGATGATGATCGTCGCCATGTCGTCCTGGTTGAATGCAGCCGCATTGGCCGGTGGCGCTGCGATTGAGCAGCATCTTGCCAACACGACCGAAGAGTATCAGGCACGGCTGACCGAGGCGCACAACAATGCGCTCGCCGCGCAAGGTCTGCTGCCGGATATTCAACTGGCGACCGAGCGTTTCCGGCGCCTGGCGCAGGAAGAGCGGCTGACCGGGTCGCTCACCGGCACCTCGGGCTCTGGCACGGTGGTGCAGCTTTTGAACCAGATGGCCGGCCAACTTGATGGTCTGGCAGCTGAAGTCCGCGCCTCGCGCGTCGAAGTCGATGCGCTGTTCGAACAGGGCGGGCGTTATCTGGGTGAAATGCGCCGCATCGTGTCGGCAGCCGGCCCCATCGAACCGCGCGCCATCTCCTACGCTGAAGAGGCGGTCGCGCTTTCAGGCGTCATCGCCGCGATGTCGGAAACCTCCATTGCGCCAGCCGTGCGCCGCGCCGCCGAGGACTTGGCGGCCGCCTTCGTTGCGCCGGAAGTGGATGGCCAGACCAGTGATCTCGCCTCCAGGCAGGAAGCGATTGTGGGCCGTGTGGAATCAGCAATTGGCGTTCAGTCGGCGGCGCTCGCCTCGGCTGCCGATGGCATTCTGTCCCGCGATCCGGTGCAGCCTGTTCGCTTCGTGCCGCTCTCCACACCGGAAGCCGTGTTGCTTTACGCCGATGAGTTCCTGCCATCCTGGGCCGGCGCGATTTCCATCGACCTTTTGCCAGCGGTGCTGATCGTCATTCTCGCTGGCGTGCACTCAGCGATCCGCCGTGAAGAGGGCGCGGAACTCGACGCGCACCATGTCACCGTCGCAGAGATGACCCAGGCGCTGCGGCTCTATCAGGCGATGCAACCGCCAGCGACCCTCCAGCAGCCAGCTCCGGCTCCGGACATGCCAACGCAACCCGAACAGCCGGATGCCGTTCCTGATGAGCCGGAGCGAGAAAGCCCAGCCGCCTCGGCTCAGCGCGAACAGCCAGACACCCAACCACCGGCAGGGGTAACGCCACTGCCGACCTTCAAGCGCGACCGCTGACCATGGCCACCAATATCAGCAACACCGCCGACACCGCTGAACCCAAGCGCGGCTTCACCGCCGGTGATGCCGTGCTCTCTGGCCTCTTCGCCGCTCTCGTCATCGCTTGCGGCATTGCACTGACGTACGACTTCCGTGCGCTTTTGGCCGAGCAGGAGGGTTACGCGCCCGGGACACCGGCGCGCTTCCAGCCGGCACCACTGCGCAGCCCGGGCACCGACGATCAGGTGCGCCCCTATGATCCGTCCGGCGCGCCGCGTCTGCTCGGTGAGCCGGTGGAGCTGCCGGGCTTTGACGGCAACCCGCAGGACGTCATCAGCCAGCCAATGAGCTTTCATCTGGGCGAAGAAGGTGAGGCGACGGCCATTGGCCGAATCACACTTGGCTCCTTCAGTCGTTTTGAAGACTTCCTGGCCGAGCAGGAGGGCCTGGCCCGCATCACCTTCCACTCGCCCGGCGGCAGCGTACGCGATGCCTTCGCCATGGCCGACATCATCCGCGCCAATGATCTGAGCACCGCCGTCGCCCGCAATGGCTACTGCGCCTCCTCTTGCCCGCTTGCCTTTGCTGGCGGCATCGAACGGACCGCGCCTGACCCGGTCTGGTTCGGCGTGCATCAGGTGTTCACGTCGGAAGCGGAGATCGGCACCCTCCAGGAAGGCATGGCAGGCGCGCAGCATATCTCATCGGAAGCCCAACAATTACTCGATGATATGGGCGTTGACCCGCGCGCCTGGATCCACGCCATGGCGACCCCAAAAGAGCAGCTTTATCTCTTCACGGACGAGGAGATGGCCGAGTATCAGTGGGTCACTGACAACTAGGCGAAACGATTTCGCGCCGAGCAAGCCCGGATCGGTCCGGCAAAGGTCCGGTTCCAGAACGTCGTCTCGTGCCGTTTCTGTGGAGTTCTACTGATGTGACCTGTCAGGAGACTGTCGGAGAAACGTTGCGTATTTGCACCAGTTCTTGTCACAGATCGGCCAGGGTGGCATGGGTAATGTAAGAAGGCCTTGCATACGTCGCGGAAATCCCAACGTAACGATCCTGGCTATCCAGTCCGGCGCGTAGAACGCCGGGCATTTTAAGAAAGCACTTTCGACGATGCGAACCATCCGCATGCGGCCGCCGGTTCTGGCGAGCCTTTTGGCTGTCCCATTTTTAGCAGTCTTTTCAATATCTTCCGCCTTGGCGCAAGGCGGTCCTTCCCTGGTTGTGACCGAGCGGGTCGAAGTGCGCACACTGGCCGAAACACGCCCCGTGTTTGGTGAGATCGTTGCAGCCCGCGACAGCGCGGTGGCCGCGCGCGTGGCAGGCGTTGTCGATGAGGTCGCGGTTCTTGTCGGCGATGAGGTCGAACCCGGTGACCTGTTGGCCGTCCTTGATACCGAGCTCATTGCCATTGAGCTGGCCCAGGCGGAGGCTAGCCTGTCGGAATCCGAAGCAGGCATCTCCGTCGCCGAAGCGCGGGTGGCGCGGACCGGCGATGTCTTTGATCGCGTTGAACAATTACGGGATACGCCGTCCTTCTCCGAGGGCCGTTTGGAAGACACGCGCGGCGCGTTTGCTGAAGCGCGCGGCCAGCTTGCCGAAGCCCAGGCCCGCCTCTTGAACGCCCAGGCCACGCTCTCCCGCGCCCGCTACAACATGGATCGCGCGCGCATCACCGCGCCTTTCCGCGGTATCGTTTTGGAGGTCGAGGCCAATCCGGGTCAGTTCATCTCATCGGGTGCCGAGGTCGCACGCCTGCTTGATGTGACCACGCTGGAGATCGAAGCCAACGTGCCCTCACAATACATTGTCGGCCTCTCTAACGGATTGACGTTAAACGCAGAAACCGAAACCGGTACGCCACTGGATGTCACGATCCGTGCCATCCTGCCGACCGAATTTGCTTCAACACGCACCCGTCCTGTCCGCTTTTCCGCCGATTTGGGCTCGCTCAACCAGGCGGTAGCTGTCGGCCAGTCGATCACCGTATCGGTGCCCACCGACGCGCCGCGCGATGTCCTGTCTGTCCCCAAGGATGCACTGACCCAGGCTGCCAATGGCTGGTCGGTCTTTGTCGATGCCGAAGGCGTTGCAACGCCGCGCACGGTGCAGATCGGCGTTGCCATGGGCGATCGTTTTGAGGTGTTGGCCGGCCTTGAAGAAGGCGAGTTCGTTGTCGTGCGCGGCAACGAGCGCCTGTTCCCAGGCCAGCCGATCCAGTCCGCCAACGCAAGCAACTAAGGCAAACCGACCGGCCCGGCCGGTCACAAAGCGAGAGACCAACTATGGATGTGATCCGTTTTGCCATCGATCGGCCGATTGCCGTGGTTGCCATCGTCATCATGGCGGTGCTGTTCGGGCTGCTGGCCCTGACCCGCATTCCGATCCAGCTTGCGCCGGACGTCTCGCGCCCGGTGGTCTCGGTCACCACCAACTGGCCTGGTGCTGCGCCGGTGGAGATCGAGCGCGAGATTATCAACCCGCAGGAAGAGGCACTGCGCGGGCTGGAAGGTCTGGAGGTCATGACGTCCTCATCGCAGACCGGCGAAGGCTCCATCACACTGGAATTCGCCATCGGCGTGGATATGAGCCAGACGCTGCTTCTGGTTTCCAACCGCCTGGATCGGGTCGGCAACTACCCCGATGAGGCCTCGGAGCCGATCTTGAACACATCCGGCGATGATGACAGCGCCATTGCCTGGGTTCTGGTGCTCGCCGAAGAAGGCAACACAACGCCCCTGCCAAACTATGGCGACTTCATTGTGGATGTCGTGCAAGACCGGCTGGAGCGCGTGGAGGGCGTGTCGGCGGTCAACGTGTTCGGTGGGGTGAGCCGCGAACTTCAGATCGTCATTGATCCGCAGCGCCTGGCCCGCTTTGGGCTAACGGTGCCGGAGATTGTGAACCGTTTGCGCACCGAAAACATTTCCCTATCTGCCGGCGACGTTGAAGAGGGCAAGCGCCGCTATGTCGTGCGCGCGGAAGGCAATCTGAACACCACCGAAGCAGTCGAAGATGTCGTTCTGCGCTCCGACAATGATGGCGGATCGCTGGGCCGTGTCCTCGTGTCGGACGTGGCTGTCGTGAACTTCGCCTTTGCTGAGGCGGACGTTGCGCTGCGTTTTAACGGTGAAGCCGGCCTTGCGTTTAACATCGTACGCGAACGCGGTGCCAATGTGATTGAGACCATGGAGGAGGTGCGCCGCACATTGGAGGAGCTTTCCAATGGGCCGGTCGCCGAACAGGGTCTGCGCCTGCAACAGGTTTATGACGAGACCATCTACATTGAGAGCGCGATTGATCTAGTAACCCAGAACATCTGGATCGGCGGCGGCTTGGCGGCCATCGTCCTTCTGCTCTTCCTGCGAAGCCCGCGGGCCACGCTTGTGGTCTCGCTCGCTATTCCGGTCTCCATCGTGGCGACCTTTGTGGTCATGGCGGCCACCGGTCGTACGCTCAACGTCATCTCGCTCGCCGGCATCGCGTTCGCTGTGGGGATGATCGTCGACGCCGCCATCGTGGTGTTGGAGAACACTTACCGATTGCGCGAGGAGGGCATGTCGCGGGCTGAGGCGGCCTATCGCGGCGCCAAACAGGTCTGGGGTGCGATCCTGGTATCCGCGCTCACCACCGTTCTGGTGTTCGTGCCGATCCTGATCATGGAATTGGAAGCTGGGCAGCTGTTCCGCGATATCGCCGTTGCGATCTCTGTGTCTGTGCTCTTGTCGCTGTTGGTTGCCGTCACCGTGATCCCGGCGCTGTCGAGCCGATTGCTTGGGCAGGGCCAGCAGAAGATGCTGCCGCTGCCAGGCATCGACCATCTGGGCCGTGGCTTCAAAGCCTTGGTGATGATGTATGTGCGCGCGACGGTGCGTATGCGTCTGCTTGGCATCGTTATGGTGTCGATCATCGGAACGACGGCCATCGCCTCCAGCTTGGCCTTCTTGCCGCAGCTTGAATATCTGCCCGAAGGCAACCGCAACCTTGTCTTCGGCATCATCATCCCGCCGCCCGGTTACAACCTGGCAACGACCGAGACTATTGCCGAGCGCATCGAGGCGACAGCTCAACCGATGTGGGAAGCCGCGCCAGCCCTAGCGCTGGAAGATGGTCGGCCCGTCATCGAGAACTTCTTCTTCGTGGCAACGCCAGGCACCAGCTTTGTCGGCGCGACGGCAATGGACGGCACGCGCGCTGGCGAGCTCATCCCGATCCTTTCCCAGCCGATCTTTGCCGAGCCGGGCACCTTTGGCTTCATGACCCAACCTTCACTGTTCGGTCAGGGCATTGGTGGTGGCCGGACCATTGAACTCAACATTTCCGGTCAGGACCTCGGTGCCATTCTGGCGGTCGCCGGACAGGCCGCTGGCATGGTGTCGGGCATCCTGCCGCGTTCTGAGGGTCACCAGTTCAGGCCGATCCCCGGTCTTGAGCTTGGCGCGCCGGAAGTGCGCCTCATCCCTGACCGGCTGCGCCTCGCCGATGCGGGTTTGGACGCTGCTGCGCTGGCCGCAACTGTGGATGCCTACAATGATGGACTGCGCGTTGCTGAAATCACCGAGGGGGCGGACCGGCTGAACCTGATGTTGCTGGGCGACCGATCCGCGCTCACCGGCATGCGCACGCAGGATATTGGCGGCTTCCCCGTGGTCACACCGTCGGGCCAAATCGTCCCGGTTTCCGCACTGGCGGAGGTATTGGTCACCGCTGGGCCAACCGAAATTCGCCACCGCGACAGGTTGCGGACTGTGACACTTGAGGTGCGCCCGTCCGATGCGCTGGCTTTGGAGTCAGCCGTTGCGTTGCTGGAAAGCCAAGTGATCGCTCCCATGCAGGAGCAAGGCTTGCCGCCGGGCATCCGCCTTACCGTATCTGGTACCGCCGACCAGTTGAGCCAGACCTGGGATGCCATTCAGATCAATCTCGTGGTGGCGCTTTTGATCGTCTTCCTGGTGATGGCGATCCTGTTTGAGAGCTTCATCTTGCCGCTGGTGATCCTGATCTCAGTGCCGGTCGCTGCTGCTGGCGGCGTGGGAGGGTTGGCGCTTCTGAACACCTTCCAGGTGCAGCCGCTCGATATGCTCACGCTGCTTGGCTTCATTATCTTGATCGGGATCGTGGTGAACAACGCGATCCTTATCGTGCACCAGACGCTCTATAATCTGCGCGAAAAAGGCTTGGATCCGATTGAAGCCATCGAAGAGGCCACCCGGAACCGCATCCGCCCGATCTTCATGTCCACGCTGACGTCGATCATGGGCATGATGCCGCTGGTGGTCATCCCGGGCGAGGGCTCTGAGCTCTATCGCGGTCTGGGCGCCGTGGTGGTTGGCGGGCTCTCTATGTCGGCCTTCCTGACGCTGCTCACCGTTCCGCCGCTCCTGCGCCTTTGTCTGCGTGCACCCAATCGCGAAGAGGCGTCCGCCCCTAGCGGCGTGGCGCCTGCGCCTGCGGAGTAGCACCACAGCTGCCCGTGCTTGGCCCATCTGTGCTCATCATTGGCGCCGGCATTATCGGCGCCACCATTGCCTATCGTTTGGCGCAGGCGGGCCAGCGCGTCACCGTGCTGGAGCGTCGGGGCGCTCCGGCCGAAGGTGTCACGGCTGCCTCATACGGCTGGGTCAACACCGTAATGATCAACCCGGCCGACCCGGGTGCCCATTACTCCCAGCGGCTAACGGCTTTTGCCAAGCATCACGCTTTGAATGACGCGCTGGGCGGCAGGCTGTTTGACCAGGCCGTTGGCTCGCTCGTTTGGCGTAAGACACCTGAGGAGACCGAAGGGCACGCACAGCTACACCAGGACCATGGCGGTGACGTCTTGCTGGTTGATGGAGAAGCATTGAGGGAATTGCTGCCCCGCGTGAAGACTCCGCCACCCGTCGCCATCCATGCCGCGGGCGACCTTGCTCTCAACACCCGACATGTGACCGGCACTTTGCTGGCGGCTGCCGAACAGCACGGCGCAACTGTGCATATGGGAACAACCACCAAGGCGCTTGTGACCGAGGGCGGGCGGATCGTTGCGGTGGAGACAGACCAAGGGCGTCAGTCATGTGATGTGTGCGTCGTCGCCGCTGGGCTCGACAGCACAAGCCTGCTGGCGCCATTCGGACTGGGAGAAACGGTTGAAGCCTCGCCGGTCGCACTTGTGACCATCGCTGGCGCATCCGGCCCATCGCACACCGAAATCCTGCCGGCCATGCCTGTCATGGTCAGATGCCCAACGCTGGAAGCGCGCTTCAATGACCACGACACGCTGGTTGCTGTTACCGGTGTGGGCGATCTTGCGACCTGGGAAGACACGCCTGCGGCGCACGACGCCATTGGCGAGCGGGTGCTCGGAGCTGCCCGGTCTGTCCTCACTGGCCTTGAAACAGCAAGGGTTGTGGGGGTTCAGGTCGGCTATCGTCCCTTGCCTGTGGGCGGTCAGAATCTGATTGGGCCGGTTGAGGGTGTTGACGGCCTCTATGCGGCTATTGCCCATCCAGGAGTCATTCTTGCCCCGGAGATCGCAGAAACAATCCGCGATCTCATCCTGTCGTGATCGGGGGCTGGCTTACTCGCCGACCTCACCGATGAATTTCATGCGGATCTTCTTCGACACCCAGTCGATGATCGCGACCAGGATCAACACGTTGATCACCACAAACACGACCTGATCATAAAGCGTCGCGCGGAAGCGCTCGATGATGATCATGCCAATGCCGCCCGCTCCAACGATGCCCAAACTGGTCGCCGACCGCGTGTTGGATTCCAGGAAGTAGAGCGACTGGGACAGGAACACCGGCAGCACCTGCGGCAGGATACCGAAGCGGATCGTCCGCACCGGCCCGGCACCTGTCGAGCGGATGCCTTCCACCTGCTTGCGGTCAATGTTCTCAATCGCCTCTGAGTAGAGCTTCGACAGCGTTCCGATATCGGAGATGAAGATGGCAAGGACGCCGGCCAACGGCCCAAGGCCGACAGCGCGCACGAACACCAGCGCCCAGACGAGCTGATCGATCCCGCGGAAGACATCAAGGATGCGCCGCACCGTGTGCCGAAACAGGCCGAAACGCACGATGTTGCGGGCAGCCAGGAAGCCGACGACCAGTGCGACAAGCGAGGCCAGGAAGGTCCCCAGGAAAGCCATGGCAAGCGTCTCGGCAATGCCGCGATAGATGTTCGCATACTGCCAGGTTTCCATATCCTCCCAACGGAACATGGCGCGCAGCAGCCTTTGGGCGTTCTCCGATGGTTCGAAGATCCGTCCGAAATCGAAATAGATGAAGGCAAAGGCGAGATAGACGAACACAGACGCCCAGGCCGCATAGATCAGCAGCGATTTGCGCGAGTTGCCGAAGGCATCCGGGTTGGCGGACCGTGTGGCGGCGATGTCAGCCTCTGTGAGTGCCGAAAGCGTACGTACGGGAGCCATTAGAGCTGCTCCTTGCCAATGAAGTAGAGACGAAGGCGTTCTGACAACAGGTCGATCAGCGTCACCGTGATGACCACCAGAACGAGCACGGCTAACACGCGGTCATCGGAATAGAAGGAGATGACGCGGTTGAGCTCCTGACCGATGCCGCCGGCCCCGACAAAGCCGATGATCGAAGACGCGCGTACATTGATCTCAAAGCGCAGCAGCCCGTAGGAAACGAAGTTCGGCAGAACCTGGGGCAGCACGCCGTAGCGCATTTGCTCAAACCAGTTGCCGCCGACGCCACGAATGCCGTCAATTGGGCGCCGGGAGACGTTTTCATTCACCTCCGCAAACAGCTTGCCGAGCGCGCCGGCTGTGTGAATGGCCACAGCCAGAATGCCGGCAAGAGGTCCGATACCGAAGGCGAACACGAAGATAAGGGCGATCAGGATCTCCGGAACGCCGCGGCAGATTTCCATGAAGCGGCGGGCGAAGAAGTAGATCCACGAGTTCTTCATCAGGTTGCGCGACCCGGCAAAACACAGCGCCAGCGCGCCGGCAGTGCCCAGCAGCGTGGCGGTGATCGCCATCAGGATCGTTTCCCAGATGAGCGACAGATACTTGTCGAGGTCGGTGTACCAGAAGGTCAGAGACCCCTCGACGGCGCGGCCCTGCTCGTCGCGACCCTCAAACAGAAGGTCCCATTGCAGGTTCGGCATGATGGTGCCGAAATACTCAAACACCCGCGATGCCGCTTGGGCGAGGCGTTCAGGATAGAATTGCGAGGTGACAATGGAGAAAATCAGCATGCCGAAGAACAACAGCAGAAACAGGATGTTCTGCCCGAGCTTGGCGCGCTGAAGATCGGTGCGGTGTTTTTCATAGATCGACACCGGGTCCTGAGGGTGCCCGGTTTCGGTCAAGGGGGTGGTGGTCACAGCCATGATGGATCAGCCCGAAACGATGCACGTGCGAGGGGAGGGTCGAAGCGCTAGGAGGCGAGCTGTTGCCCGTCCACGGCGGTGCCGATTGCGGCTGCTGGAGGTCTGCCAAGCGCATCCAGATCGGTTGACGTCATCTCCTCGGTGAAATCGCCCAGATCAGCGCCGTAGATCGCGCGCGCCGCTTCCAGGGTGAGGTCCGATGCCGGGCCGTCAAACACGACCTTGCCCGCGGCCATGCCGATCACCCGGTCACAGTATTTGCGGGCCGTATCGAGTGTGTGGAGGTTGCACACGACGGTGATCTTGTCTTCGCGATTGATGGTGCGCAGCGCGTCCATCACCACCTTGGCGTTAAGCGGGTCAAGCGAGGCGATGGGCTCATCGGCAAGCAGGATTTTCGGCTCCTGCACGAGGGCCCGCGCGATGGCGACGCGCTGTTGCTGTCCGCCCGACAACGTGTCCGCGCGCTGCATTGCGGTGTGCGCCATCGTCAACCGATCCAGCGCATGCACGGCAAAGGCCCGCTCGGCCGGCGAATAAAGCTTCAGCATCGAAGAGGCGAAGCCGTGATGGTAGATGCGGCCCGTCAACACGTTGGTGATCACATCCAAGCGGCCAACCAGATTGAACTGCTGAAAGATCATGGCGCATTCAGAACGCCAGTTAAGCAGCTGGCGCCCCTTGATGGTGGCCACATCCTGACCGCCAAACCGAATTTCACCGGCCGTGGGATCAGCCAACCGGTTGATCATCCGCAGGAGGGTCGATTTGCCGGCCCCCGATCGCCCGATGATGCCAACCATCTGGCCATCATCGATGGTCACGGACACATCGTCCACAGCCTTGGTGGACGTAAAATGCTTTGAAACGCCTTTGAGCTCCAGCACGGGAAACCTCTGCCTGTCGTTGAACCGAGTGGTACTGGCCGTTTGGCCAGGAGTGCCGATCTGACCGACGGTCAGAACAGCAAGGAAAGGGACTGCCTAGTTTCACGTCATGCCTGCCATTGAGGCAGTCCTGCATGACAGTTTGATGATCGTCAGGATGTGAGCTGGGGAAAGGGAAACGCGACGCTTTGACCATTGGCGTTTAGCCGGGTTGTCGATGCCGCCTCGCGCTTGCCTTTCCCTGTCGCCCACATGGCAAAAGGCCCGAGCTTTCAACTCGGGCCTTTCTTGATGGGGCGGTGCTTAGCGCGTGCCGGTGAGTTCGCGGCGCATGTTGATGATCGGCAGATAGAAGTCATGGCCGATCGGGTAATAGGACATGGACTCGCCGTCATTGATGGCGTCGTAGCAGTCACGGTCTTCAAACTGCATGCGCAGCATGGCGCCCATGACCAGGTCCTTCAGTTCCTGCGGAACGTCCGAACGGATAACGCGCGGACCGTTGGTGATCAGGTTGGACTGCCAGATAATCCGGATGTCGTTCATATCCAGAAGATCTTTGTCGACCATCGAGCGCAGGTTGCCGCGAGAAAAGCCGTCGGCGATGTCGCCAACACCCGACGTCCAGGTCACACCGGCGTCGTACTGGCCTTGAAGAACGGAGATGACAGCCTGCTCGTGACCGCCACCAAAGCCGGTCTGTGAGAAGAATGATTCCAGATCGATGCCCTCTTCGTCGCGCAGCTCGAAGGAAGGAACCAGGTAACCAGAGGTGGAGTTGGGGTCAGCGAACGCCAGCGAACGGCCTTCCATGTCGTCCAGCGACTGGATGTCGGAATCCGCCCGCACATACATGACAGAGTAGTAGCCAAGCGATCCATCGATCTGCTGGGTGGTGTAGAGTGGCTCAACGGCCTCTTCATTTTGCAGAACGATGCCGGCATAGCCAGCTGAACCCAAACCAGCGAACTCAAGCTGACCGGCGAGCAGGCCCTGCAGCACGCCGGCATAGTCCGATGCGGGGAACAGCTGAACGTCAACGCCCAGGCGTTCTTCCAGATAGGTCTCCTGACACGCATGCTCGCGCAGACGGTCAGCTTCGTTTTCGCCGCCGAGGATACCAACGCGGAACACCGGCACGTCTTCGCGCCAGTCGGCCATGGCAACGGAGGTAAAGCCAGTGAAGGCAAGCGCGGCCGCGAGCGTACCGCCGAGAATGGAACGGGTCATCTTCAAGTCTCCGGTCAGATTTGGGGATCTTTCCGAGCATGCAAGATTGCCCGGACAACCGGCTCCTAGTGACCTTGTTTGACAGAAGCGCTTCAGTTTCGTGACGGCTCAATGAACTCTGAGGCACAGTTTTGTAACAGAAGGCCGCCGGCTAACTTTACCGGTGTTTCTCGATGAAGGCGTCCACGCTCAGATTGCGGATATCATCCAACGCGGCGCCCAACTGATCATGGGTCCAGTCCCACCAGGCGATTTCCATCAGCGCTTCACCTTGCCCACGCGTGAACCGATCACGGATCGGTTTGGCCGGCACGCCGCCAACAATGGTGTAGGGCGCGACATCCTTGGTCACCACCGCCCCTGCGCCAACCACCGCTCCGGTGCCGATGGTCACGCCAGCCGTCACCGTGACGCCATGGCCAAGCCAGACATCATGACCAATCGTTACGTCATTCTGTTCGCGCCAGGCGAAGAAGTCCGCATCGTCCTCGCCGAGCCCGTAGGCCGCTGAGCGATAGATCGCGTGGTGCTGACACACCCGCCAGGTCGGATGGTTGCCCGGGTTGAGACGCACGCCATTGGCAATGGAACAGAACTTGCCGATGGTTGTTCCAACCACATGTCCATTGTCGGTGATGTAGGAATAGTCGCCCATCGACGACGTCTTCATCTGGGTGTTGCGGCCCACCTCGGTCCAGCGCCCAAGCGTGCAGTCCTCGGCGACGTCCGCCTCGGGGTGAATGGAGGGCGCCTGGCTCAAACTGCGCTGTTTCATACGGCCTAACCTTCTAAGAACAAGGGATGGGGACAAAGACCGTAAGCATGACCAAGGCCGCCGCGAAAAGGGCGCGATGGCCGGAAACCGCTTGTGTCACAAAACGATCATGGAACCTCTATCGAAACGTCATACAATCAAGGCTTCACAGCATCATCGACGCCTGCGCGTCATCGAATCTTGGTCGCCGATTTGCGGCCGTTTCGCCCTGCATATTTTTCACTCCACGCCGTGCCTGCACAGGAAGGTTTAGCCATGCTCGACACACCGTCCACGGTCTGGACCGACACGCCCGTCGCTGTTGGAACACCCGACACCCGCTCGCCATCTGGGTTCCGCCTTGCCTGCGAGCGTATCGTTTTGCGCGACCGCGTGATCGCCGGAAGCATCGATGTGGAGAACGGCCGCATTGCCGCCGTCCATGCGGCTCCTACCAATGACGGTATGAGCGCGATTGCCTGCGATGGCCTGACGCTCATCCCCGGCATCATCGATGTCCACACCGACCATGTGGAAACCCATGTTCATCCGCGTTCAACGGTGCAGTGGCAGTTCCTGCCAGCCCTCATGGCGCATGATGGCGTGGTGATTTCCGGCGGCACGACGACCGTGTTCGACAGCCTGTGCGTCGGCGCCTCGATGAAGCGCCCGGAGCGCCGTGAGATCTTGGAGCCTTTGGTCGAGGCCCTGGAGCACGGTCAGACGTCCGGCATGTTCCGCGCTGACCACCTCTTGCATCTGCGTTGTGAGATTTCTGATCCTGATACAATCCCGCTCACCGATGCCATCATCGGTGAGGCGATGACACGCCTCGTGTCGGTCATGGACCACACGCCAGGCGACCGCCAGAGCCCCAATGTGGAGCGCTGGTTCAACCATATGATCCATGAAATGGAGATCACGCCGCAAGAGGGTCGCGAGCGCATGGACGAACTGTTCGAACGGTCTGCTCGCGTCGGTGCCGCCGTGCGCGCTCATGTCGTTGGTGCGGCCAAATCCCATGGCATCACGCTGATGAGCCATGACGACCGATCAGTGGAGCATGTGGAACTCGCCAAGCGTGAAGGCGTGGACGTCTCTGAGTTTCCTACCACGCTCGAAGCGGCCCACCATGCCAGGGCGCTCGAGATCGCCAACATCGCAGGCGCGCCGAACTATGTGCGTGGTGGATCGCAGTCCGGCAATGTTGCGGTGAAAGAGCTGCTGGCTGAAGGCCTGGTCGATGCGTTTGCGTCCGACTATGTGCCGCGCAGCCTGCTCGATGCTGCCTTCAAGCTCGCGCATGACACGGACCTGCCACACGATCTGCCGCAGGCCATCGCCCTGGTGAGCGACGCGCCGGCGCGCCTGACGGGCCTTGAAGATCGCGGCCGCATCGAAGCTGGCTTGCGTGCTGATCTGGTCGCTATCCGTGAGGTGGAAGGCCAGCCACAGGTCGCTGCTGTCTGGCGCGAAGGTGCCCGCGTTTTCTAATCCCCATCTGCCGAGTTCGTCGGCCCAGGAGACCCCTATGTTGCCACTTACTATCGGCGCCGCGCTAACGCTCGACAGCCTGCCGACCTATCGCGACTGGCTGATCGAAGGCGAGCGCGATCTTGAAGTTCAAGACTTCACCACGACTGAGCTCCTTCTGGGCGATTGGCAAAGCCATGCCACGGCGATCAAACGCGAGCTGGACGGCTACACCGGCCGTCTGGGCATACATGGGCCGTTCTGGAACGTGCCGCTGGATTGTGATGACCCTGAAATCCGTCCCTTGGTCACCAAGCGCTACCAGACGGGCCTAGACATCTGTGAAGCGCTGGGTGCGACGCAAATGGTTGTCCACTCGCCCTACTCAACCTGGGACTACAACAATTTCTCCAACAATCCCGGCGGCGGCAACAAGGCGTCTGCCCGCCAGGAGAAGATTGAGAAGGTTCACGCCGTGATGGGCGATGTCGTCCGGCGCGCCGGTGACATAGGTGTGACCCTCGTGATTGAGAACATTCAGGACATTGACCCGTCCGATCGGCGCGAACTCGCTGAAAGCTTTGAAAGCGACGCAGTTAAGCTCTCCATCGACACCGGCCATGCCGAATATGCCCACGGCTCAACCGGTGCACCGCCAGTGGACTATTATGTGGTGGACGCCGGCAACCGGCTCGATCACGTCCATCTTCAGGACGCCGATGGCTATGCCGACCGCCACTGGGCGCCGGGTCGCGGGACAATCCGCTGGCACGCGGTCTTCAAAGCCATTGCCGCGCTCGATGTTTCACCGCGCCTGGTTCTGGAACTGCGCGATGCCGCCGACATTCCCGCCGCGATGAAGTACCTGGAAGGCGAAGGACTCGCCCGCTAAGCGGTTGGGCCGTAGGCCCAGAGCGGCGGGCAGAAAAGATTGGCGCTAACTCAGCCGGAAAAGACTGGGTCACCGGGCCGCCGGCCATTCGACGGCCCTGGCTATCCCCGGATTTTAACTTCCGGTCAGCGCGAAGAACTCGACCAACTGGCCCTCGGGATCATAGACCTTCAGGATAGAGATGCCCGGCTCCATGATGATGGCGGGCGCTTCTCCGCCTGATGCGGCACCATACCGTGCACGGATGATCTCCAGATCGCCTGACTGGATGTAGGGCGCGGCACCGTTCCCAGGGATGGAACCAGCCGCGTAGCGCGCGCGTGAAACGATGGCGAACCAACCGCCGGACACATCGAACGCGATGAAATCATCCAGGCGAATGACCGGTTCCCGGTCAAAGAGCGCCATGTAGAAAGCTTCTGATTGGCCCATGTCATCTGACGCGACATAGGCCCCCATGGCGACGAGGGGGTCACTCGACGCGTCTGCCTGTGCGGCAGACGCCGTCGCACCAAACGTGAGGGCTAGCAGGAGGGTTTGGAGCAGTTTCATCACTTTGGTCCTTTCCAAGACGTAGTTGCCACGAAGCTCTGCCGCACGATGCATGGCGATTGCTCCCAAGACATCTTCACCGCTTAGCGACCCGATGCTGACAGCGTGTTGTCAGCATCCTGTCAGCATAGGTAGATTGGACCAAAAAGGTGATGGGATGAGACGTGCTGACCGGCTCTTTGAGATCATTGAGATACTGCGGCGATCCCGCCGACCGATCTCCGCCGAGGCCATCGGTGAGACGCTGGAGGTCACCAAGAGAACGGTCTATCGCGACATGGCAGCGCTCATGGCGCAGGGCGTTCCGATCCAGGGCGAGGCCGGCGTCGGTTACATTCTTGAGGCAGGCTTTCACATGCCGCCTCTGATGCTGACATCCACCGAAGTGGAAGCGGCCGTGTTGGGCGCCCAATGGGTTCAGACACGCGGCGAGCCGGATCTGGCCTTAGCAGCCGCCAAACTCATCTCAAAGATCGAGGCCGTTGCACCGGCCGGCCTCAACGCGTCTTTTGTTGAGCCTGTGACCAGCGTGGCCCCGGTGGACGGGCCAGAAGAGGTGCTCGGAGCATCCGAGATTCGCCGGGCGATCCGCACGCGCAACAAGATCTGGCTGGTCTACCGCGATACCAAAGGCACGGACACGGATCGGGTGGTATGGCCGATCCTGATCGGCTACCGCGACATCGGTCGGATCATTGCCGCCTGGTGTGAACTGCGCGAAGACTTCCGCTACTTCCGCACCGAACGCATTGTGCAGGCCAGTGTAATGGACGAGAAGATTCCGCGTCGTATGGATCTGCTACGGCGCGATTGGCGTGAGGCGATGGATGCGGAACGGGAACGCTACGCTGCCGAAGCCAAGGGAAGCGAATAGAAGTTGATCCGTCAGCTCACCCAACTTGCGTGCCGTGGCTCCAAACGCCTCGCACCAGTGGAAGGTCGTCAGCAAGCGTGAAGCGGACCAGATCGGCCCGCTTTCCTATCTTAATCACCCCGCGATCATCCAAACCCACAGCCTTGGCAGGCGCGGTTGAAACGGTCGCCATCGCGCGGGCCATGTCGTCCCACATCAAGCCCAGCTTGGCCGCCGCGTAGATCAGCGCCGAGGGCACATAATCCGAGGAGAGAATATCGAGCAGATTGGCTTCGGCGAGCGTGTGAGCGGCCACATTGCCGGAATGCGATCCGCCGCGCACCACATTGGGTGCACCCATCATGATGGCGATGCCATGCTGGCGGCAGGCATGCGCTGCACCGATGGTTGTCGGGAACTCGGCAAGCTTGATGCCGTGCTCGGCGCTGCGCTCCACATGCTCATGCGTCGTGTCATCATGGCTGGCAAGCACCGCGCCAAACCGTGCCGCTGCTTGGACCGAGGCTTCCTCGTGATAGAGTCCAACGCGCGCGCCCAGTTCCTTGCGTTCGGCAACATGCTGGTCGAACTCGGCCTGCGACAGCCCATGCTTGCCGCGCATGTAGGCCTCGTACTGGCTGATGTCGGCAAACTGACGCTGACCTGGCGTGTGGTCCATCAGTGAGACAATGCCGATGCGATCTTCCGGCCCGAACGTGTCGAGCTCCTCGATCAACGTCTCGGAGCAAATCTCGGCGCGCAGATGCACATGGTGGCTTATCTTGAGGAGCCCAGCTTCGCGCGCCTGAAGGATTTCCGTCACCATGGAGCGGGCATAGCGCTCGATATGTTTGGTCGCCTTAACCTCTTCGATGAAGCCGAGGCGCACCGCATCGAACACGGTCGTGATGCCAACCGACGCAAGCTCTGCATCATGCGAAACGATTGCGGCGTTGTGAGGCCACTTCACGCGCGGGCGCGGCGAGAGGTGCCGCTCCAAATTGTCAGTGTGCAGCTCGATCAGGCCGGGGCCGACATAGTCGCCGTCGCAATCCACCGCGCCGGCTGGCACGGCTGATCCCGTGTCGACGCCCGCGATCACCCCTCCCTCAAAATGCACAGAGCCCGTCACGGTTTCATCGCCGAGGATCAGCTTGGCGTTGGCAAGGGTAACGGGCTGGGTCTGACGGGAGGGCAGGGTAGATGCGTGCAAGGTGTGGTCTCAGGCAGTTTGGGGGGTTGGCGTGCGGGCGGCATCGAGCGAAGCAAGCGCATCGGCAACACAGGCTTCAAGCGAGCCATCATTGGAGAGATGCGTGACCGGCAAATGCGCCGCAAAGGCGGGTGAGGGACGATCAAGCCGGCGACGAATGTCTTCGATGTCTTCACGGCCCCTGGCGGCCAGGCGCTTTGCGAGCACATCCGCCGGGGCAGTTATAGAAAGCACGTGGAGGTGCTGGAATGTTTCATGCGCCTCTTCGAGCTTGCTACGGGACAGATTCGCGATCACATCGCGCCCATCGTCGAGTGTATCAATCACCGTGGCTGGAATGCCGTAGTAAAGGCCATGGGCCTGCCACCACAGGGCAAAATCGCCGCGTTCGGCGTAGGCGCGGAAGGAGACGTCATCCACCGGTTCATAGTCTTCGCCGCCGGCCTCGGGCGCGCGGGTGATCACCCGGCGGGCGCGCGCCATCGAGGGCCGCGCCTCAACGAGTGCATTCATCACGCTGTCCTTGCCAACACCTGAGGGTCCAACAACCGCGATGAAACGACCTGTCATTTAGGCGGCCAGGCTGGGTGTGAACTGGGTCACATCGATCTCGCGATCACACACGCGCTCCCGGGCGGCCACATCGTGGAAGATGCCGACAATCGCCGCACCGCCGGCTTTGGCCTCTTCGATCAGGGAGAGAACCGTTTCGCGGTTCTCCTTGTCGAGGCTGGCCGTCGGCTCATCCAGAAGCAGCGCCGGGTAGGTGTGGGCAAAGCCGCGCGCAATGTTCACGCGCTGCTGTTCGCCGCCGGAGAAGGTGGTCGGCGAGAGCGACCACAGGCGCTCAGGGATGCGCAAGCGGGTGAGGAGGTCTCGCGCTCTCTCGCGAGCCTCTTCCTCGCTCTTGCCGACCGCCAACAATGGCTCGGAGACGACGTCCAAGGTCGCAACGCGCGGAACGACGCGCAGAAACTGGCTGACATAGCCCAGCGTTTCGCGCCGCAGGGCGAGGACGTCGCGCGGTTCGGCCTTGGTGATGTCGACGCCGGCGATCTCGACCTTGCCTGACTGGGCGAGGTAGTTGCCATAGAGAATGCGCATAACCGTCGACTTGCCGGCGCCGGAAACGCCCGTGAGCGCGACGCACTCGCCAGCTTCGACGGCAAACGCGCCGTCTTCTATGACCGGTATGACGGTGCCACCCTGATTGTGCAGCGTGAAATTTTTGGCGAGGTCTTCGACCTTGATGATGGGGGACATGACCCTCTCCTAAACCTGCAAGACCGATGAGACCAGAAGCTGCGTGTAGCCGTGCTGGGGGTCGTCGAGCACTTGGTCGGTAAGGCCCGTTTCCACCACATCACCGGATTTCATTACCATCAACCGGTCCGCCAGAAGGCGCACAACCGCAAGGTCATGGGTGACGATGATGGCCGACAGACCCATTGTGCGGACCAGTCCTCGCAAAAGGTCCAGAAGGCGCGCCTGAACCGACACATCAAGGCCACCCGTTGGTTCGTCCATGAACACAAGACGCGGCCCGGAGACCAGATTGCGCGCGATTTGCAAGCGCTGCTGCATACCGCCGGAGAACTGGGCCGGACGGTCATCGATCCGGTCGGTTGCGATCTCCACCCGCTCCAACCAATCGCCGGCTGCATCGCGGATGGTGCCATAGTGCCGTGCGCCGACGGCCATCAGCCGCTCGCCAACATTGCCGCCGGCTGAGATTCGCATGCGCAGTCCGTCGCGTGGGTTCTGGTGCACAAAGGCCCAGTCGGTACGACCCAACATGCGGCGCTCCGGCTCGCTCATCGCCAAGGTGTCGCGCGGGCCATCGACTCGCGTGTCGAACAGCACCTTGCCTGAGTCTGGCGCCAGATGTCCGGCCATGCAGTTGAGCAGCGTGGATTTACCGGAGCCCGACTCGCCCACAATGCCCATCACCTCACCCGGATAGAGCCTGAAAGAGACGTTCTGGCAGCCGATGCGGCCATTGTAGGTCTTCGTGAGGTCCTGAACCTCAAGCAGCGGGGTCACGCTCATGCTGCTTCTCCTGCCAAGGGAAACTGCGGTCCTGTGAAGCCTCGTTTGCGGCGGGATTCGCAATAGTCAGTGTCCGAGCAGACAAACATCCGCCCGCCATCATCGTCGACGATAACCTCATCGAGATAGCTGTTCGTGCACCCACAAAGTGCACAGGGATGGTCGGCCTTGGAGGGGTCGAACGGATAATCCTCAAAGTCGAGGCTCACCACCTTGGTGTAAGGCGGCAGCGCGTAGATGCGCTGCTCGCGTCCCGCGCCGAAAAGCTGAATGCATTCGGACTCAAGCTTTGGATTGTCGAACTTGGGGATCGGTGATGGGTCCATCACATAGCGGTCCTCCACCTTCACCGGATAGGCATAGGCGGTCGCGATGGCGCCGTGTTTGGCGATGTCCTCGTATAGCTTCACATGCATGAGGCCATATTCCTCAAGCGCGTGCATCTTGCGGGTCTCCGTCTCGCGAGGTTCCAGAAAGCGCAGCGGCTCTGGGATCGGCACCTGATAAACAAGGATCTGGTTCTCAGTCAGAAGCTCCTCCGGCACCCGGTGGCGGGTCTGGATAACGGTCGCCTCGCCGGTATGTTCGGTGACGGCGACATCAGCGGTCTTCTGAAAGAACTTGCGGATCGAAACGGCATTTGTGGTGTCGTCGGCGCCTTGGTCGATCACTTTCACCACATCGTCCGGCGTCATCACCGAGGCTGAGACCTGCACGCCCCCTGTGCCCCAGCCATAAGGCATGGGCATCTCACGGCTGGCGAACGGCACCTGATAGCCCGGCACCGCCAGGCCCTTCAGGATCGCCCGCCGGACCATGCGCTTTGTCTGTTCGTCAAGATACGCGAAGTTATAGTCATCCATAGAACTGATCTTCCGCTGAAGGGGCGCGCACATGGCAGAGGGTGTCGTCTGGGCGATTTTCGGCGCCATACTGGCGCTGATCATAGCCCGCATGGCCATCCCGGCCCTCTTTCCAGGCACTGTGGTCGCCATTTGGTTTGAAACCAACATCACATTAGATGGGGGAGATGGCGATGGCGGCGGCGGAGATGGGGGAGGCGGCGACTAGGCTCATTCCGCAGCCTCCTGAAAGGGCGCTTCCTCGTCGGCCTCTTGGGCCGTCTCGACGTCAGCGCGCAGCTTGCGGATCAACTCCAACTCCGACTGGAAGTCGACATAGTGAGGCAGCTTGATGTGCTCCAGGAACCCGGTCGCCTGGACGTTGTCGCAGTGATAGAGCACGAACTCATCGTCCTGCGCAGGCGCGCCGACATTGTCTTCGCCCAGTTCCTCCCAACGCATTGCCCGGTCGACGAGCGCCATTGAGATCGCCTTGCGCTCCGAATGGCCGAAGACCAAACCGTAGCCACGGGTGAACTGTGGCGGCTGCTTCTTGGAGCCCATGAACTGGTTGACGGTCTCGCACTCGGTCACCGTCACTTCGCCGAGGGTGATGGAGAAGCCAAGTTCGGGAATGTCCATCTCGACATCCACAGCGCCGACCCGCATCTCCCCGACAAAGGGGTGGTTGCGGCCGTACCCACGCTGCGTGGAATAGGCCATGGAGAGGATGAACCCCTCATCGCCACGGGTGATGGCTTGAAGTTTCAGCGGACGGTCAGCAGGAAAATCCAGCGGCTCTCGTGTTAGATCGCGCGGCGTCTCAAAACTATCGGCTTCCTCTTGAATGAGGCCTTCCTTGTCGAGGAACTCCGTCACATGCGGGGTTGGCTCGGTGCGGGCCTTGCCGCGCGCTGCATCGGGCACCTTTCCATCAGCGGCAAGTGTAAAATCGATCAGCCGATGGGTGTAATCAAACGTCGGGCCAAGCACCTGGCCACCCGGCACATCCTTGAAGGTCGCCGAGATCCGCCGGTCGCAGGCCATGCTGCCGGTATCAATCGGTGTGCTCGCGCCAAAGCGCGGCAAGGTCGTGCGGAACGCGCGGATGAGGAACACCGCCTCAATCATGTCGCCGCGCGCCTGTTTGATCGCGAGCGCGGCAAGATCGGGGTCATAGAGCGAGCCTTCGGCCATCACCCTATTGACGGCAAGCGCAAGCTGCTCGCGGATCTGGGCAATCGACAGCTCGGCGATGCTTGTATCGCCTCGCCGCTCCTCGGCCAGCCATTGATGGGCATTGTCGATGGCGCGCTCGCCACCTTTCACAGCAACATACATCAGGCAGCCTCCTCAACGCGCGTGGAACGGGGCAGGGCGGCGATCTGATCACCGGCGGTGAAGAAACAGTCGAACCCAAGCGGAAAGAGCGTCCGATTGGCTTGGAACGCTGCGACCTCTGGTAGGTTAAGGGCACCACTTTCCTTGATGCCGGGGCCGCTCAGCTTGGAGCCGGATGCCGTCAGGCTGCCCATCTCGACAATCAGAGTGGCCGCACGGTCCGGGTAGGCCGGCACCCCAACTTTGTAGGCACTGAGCGGTTGGAGCGCCTGCCATGACCCAAGAGCGAAATCCGCCTCCTCTGCAGAAACCAAAGGTGCATTGGTGTGAAAGTTCACCCAATCGCGCATCGCCTGACTGTCATGGCCCGGCGCGAGAAAAAGACCGGTGTCGGGATCGCAGAGCGTCAGCAGCAGCGTGGCAGCCGCAGATGAAACAGGGGTAGGGGCCTGCCCACCTTTGATGGTCTCAATGGTTCCGGGTCTGGCCATGACCTGCATGGTGGCGCGGAACGCGTGGGCGGCCTCCTGCGGTGGATTGGTGAACCCACCCTGATAGACAGCGTCGCTCATGGTCAGCCCTCTCCTCGCACCATGGTGAAAAACTCAACCTTCGTGGCGGCGGCCTTTTCGGCCCGCACGGTCGCTTTGCCATCGACTTCCGCCTGTAGCGGCCCGATGATGTTAGCATCCAGAGCCGATGCTTGATCGCCGAGGGCCAGAGCATCGATCAACGCGGCGGCCAGCGAGGTGTCCTTGTCGCGGCCCTGCACATACCCATGACCGACGGCCCCGTTAGCCAGCTGAACCGAACAGCGGGTGACTGTGATCTCGCCCAGGTTAAAGGGAGCGCCGACGGCTCCAGCACGGCCACGCACCATCACGGTGCCGATCTCCGGTGCGCGCACCAGCGTGTAATCCGGCGCGCCGTTGGCGTCGGTCCAGCGATGCCACAGCGCCTTCAGCTGATTGGAAGGCGCGGTTGCCAGGACGGAAAGACGTGCTTGCCGTGCCTGTTGTTCATTCGTCAGTTCGGTTTGGTTTTTCGACATCTTGCCAACATGTCTAGATAAATATACAACTAGACAACTTAGTACGAAGACATCCGAGTCGGCGCAAGGCCGATTGTGTGAAATTTCCATGACAGCTTGTTTCAGGGAGGGCCGCGCCCATGCCGCGCAAGGCGCTTTGGACATCCATCCGGGAAACGCTGGCGCACGAGATTGCCGCCGGCCAATACCTTGCCGGCGACAAACTGCCAACAGAGGCTGAGCTCTCCCGAAGGTTCGACGTCAACCGCCATACGATCCGCCGGGCGCTGTCCGATCTGGCTGAAACTGGGCAGGTCTATGCACGGCGCGGCGCTGGCGTGTTCGTTACCCAATCCTCGACCGACTACCCAATCGGTCGTCGCGTGCGTTTCAATCAAAGCATCACCGCACTTGGCCGCACGCCGGGCCGGAAGGTCCTGCTGCATGAAACGCGCGCGGCCGACCAAAAGGAGGCCGAAGCTCTCGAATTGCCGCTCGGCGCTCCGGTGCACGCCAATGAAGGTCTGTCGCTCGTCGATGGCGAGCCAATCGCCATGTCGCGCAGCGTGTTTCCCGCCGAGCGATTCCCTGGATTCTTGGAGACGTTGCGCGAGCTCGTTTCAGTTACCGCGACCTTCAAAACCTACGGCGTTGAGGATTACACGCGCAGTTTCACCCGAATGAATGCCAAGCTCGCCACCCCGACACTGGCCTTGCATCTTCGCATTGCACAGGGTGCGCCTATTCTTCGCACGATCAGCGTCAACGCCGACATGGAAGGTCGCCCGATCGAGTTCGGGCGCACCTGGTTTGCCGGTGACCGTGTGACGCTGACCATGACCGAGGAAGGCAGCAGACCGGCGCCCGAAGCCGACATCTAACTCTTTGGCAACCTTGCCACTTACCGCCGATCAGCCCTATGCATGAGGCAAGAAGCAAAAATGCTCGAGATCGGGGAGAGTGATCATGAAAACGCGTGCTGCTGTGGCCTTTGAAGCGGGCAAACCGCTGGAAGTCATCGAGGTGGATCTGGACGGTCCCAAGGCCGGCGAGGTTCTGATCGAAATCAAAGCCACCGGCATTTGCCACACCGATGAGTTCACGCTTTCCGGCGCCGACCCAGAAGGCGCGTTCCCTGCCATCCTTGGCCATGAAGGCGCCGGCGTCGTGGTCGAAACAGGACCGGGTGTCACCTCCGTGGAAGTCGGCGACCATGTGATCCCGCTCTACACACCAGAATGCCGCGAGTGCGACTACTGCCTGAACGAGAAGACCAACCTCTGCCAGAAGATCCGCACGACCCAGGGCCAGGGCGTCATGCCCGATGGCACCAGCCGCTTCTCCTATAAGGGTGAGAAGCTTCTGCACTATATGGGTTGCTCGACCTTTTCCAATTACTCCGTGTTGCCGGAAATCTCGCTGGCGAAGGTTCGAAAGGACGCGCCGTTCGACAAGATTTGCTACATTGGCTGCGGCGTGACGACGGGCATTGGCGCAGTCATGTTCACCGCCAAGGTGGAGCCGAATTCTCGCTGTGTGGTTTTCGGGCTCGGCGGCATCGGCCTCAACGTCATCCAGGGCCTCAAGCTCATCGGCGCGCAACAGATCGTGGGCGTTGATACCAACCCGACAAAGCGCGCCATCGCCGAACAGTTTGGCATGACCGACTATGTGAACCCGAACGAGGTGTCTGGCGATCTCACCGGCCATCTGGTTGAGCTAACAGGCGGCGGCGCCGATTACTCCTTTGAGTGCATCGGCAACACCGAAGTGATGCGCGTCGCGCTGGAGTGCTGCCACAAGGGCTGGGGTGAGAGCATCATCATCGGTGTGGCGCCGGCCGGCGCGGAGATTTCCACCCGCCCCTTCCAGCTAGTGACCGGGCGCGTGTGGCGCGGCTCGGCCTTTGGCGGGGCGAGGGGTCGGACCGACGTTCCGAAGATCGTCGACATGTACATGGAAGGCCGCATCGATATCGACAGCCTCATCACCCACACCATGCCGCTGGATGAGATCAACAAGGGCTTCGACCTGATGCATGCTGGCGAGAGCATCCGCTCGGTGGTGCTTTATTGATGGCACTTGAGGTGCCATATCTGATCTTGAGAGCTCCAAATTGAGAAGGGACATGGATCTAGTGCGGTCTATTCTCTTGGATGCCGAGAAGTCACCCAATCGGTACTTTTTTATCGGTTTTCATGAGTGGAGGGATCACGAAATGACGGACACTCAGCTTAGAACCAGGCTGAGTGATAAAGAGCTTTTTCATCTAGATTTGCTTGAGCAAGGCGGTCTGGTGAAGAAGTCAATCGATCCAGAGTCCGATGGCCAGTATTGGGAAATCACGTGGAAAGGATATGAGTTTTTGGATGCAGTGAGGTCAGAAGGTGTTTGGGAGAAGCTCAAACAACACGCGGAAGAGCGCGGCATTGGAATCACGGTCGATGTAGCAATTCGAACAGTCAAAGAGCTGATAGGGACTGTCCTTTAGGATGGGAGAAGCAGTTGAAATCCGTTAGTTCGTTCGCCTCGTTCGGCGGCCGGGTCGAAGTTTTCGACCATGAGTCCGAAGCCTGTAACTGCGTCATGCGGTTTTCTGTCTTTACCCCGCCACAGGCGGCGGATGGCCCCGTTCCAGTGCTTTGGTTTCTCTCCGGCCTCACCTGCAATTGGGCCAATGTGAACGAAAAGTCCGGCTACCAGCGCTATGCCGCTGAGCATGGCATCATGGTCATCTGCCCGGACACCTCGCCGCGCGGTAAGGGTCTGAGCGGCGTCGATGTCGCCGATGATGAAGGCTACGACCTTGGCCAGGGCGCAGGTTTTTACATCAACGCCACGCGCGAGCCCTGGGCCCATCACTACCAGATGGAAACCTATGTCACCGAGGAACTGCCGTCGTTGATCGGCACGCATTTCCCGGCGGCGGACCTTTCTCGTCAGGGCATCACTGGCCATTCCATGGGCGGTCACGGTGCGCTGACGCTGCACTTCAAGAATCCCGGTCGCTATAAGAGCGCCTCGGCCTTCTCACCCATTGTCGCGCCAACGCAGGTACCATGGGGCCAAAAGGCCTTCACCGCCTATCTCGGTTCGAACAAGGAAAGCTGGGTGGCGCACGATGCAACTATCTTAGTGTCCGGCGCGGCATCCAACACCCACATCTTGATCGACCAGGGAACGGCCGATCAGTTCCTCGACGAGCAATTGAAGTCGCACCTGTTTGCCGACGCTTGCGAGGCAGCTGGCCAACCATTCACGCTCAACATGCGTGAGGGCTATGATCATTCCTACTATTTCATTGCCAGTTTCATGGGCGATCACATGGCCCATCATGCCAATGGATTGGGCGTCTAGCTGGAAAGCGGCGCCAACACCCGGCGCCCGGCATCCATAATCAGTTCTTCGTCGGTTGTGGCTTCGGTTCCGGCTTTGGCCATGCCGTCAATGCGCAGCGTCGCGTGGCCATGCACGATGGTCCACAGAATGTGGCTGTCGCGTTGCACGATCGGGTCATCCGCGCCAAGGCCACGATAGGCGGCCACATTGCCGATCAGGACGCTGTAGGCGGACATGCCAGTAGCCTCTAGATTCTCGTCCGGCCCACATTTGCGTTTCATCCCAAACATCATGCGGAAGATGGCCGGCTCATCCAAAGCGAACTGAACATAGGCCAGGCCGATGGCATCGATGGCTTCTTGTGTTCCATAGGTCCGGCTGTCGGAGGCGGCAGCCATTCGCTCGCCCAAGCGCTGTAGGCCACCCAGTGCAACGGCTTTCAGGATCGCATCGCGGTCCTTGAAGTGTTTGTAGGGTGCGCCGCTGGAAACGCCGGCAAGCCGGCTTGCTTCAGCCACCGAAAAATCATCCGGCCCGTCGCGTTCGATCAGCCCACGAACAGCTTCGACAAGCTGCGCGCGCAGATCCCCATGATGGTAGCCGGCCTTCGGTTCAATCATGTTCATTCTCGTGTTCCTCAGGCGTCACCCGATTTTTTTTGGGTTTCACGTGATCCATATCTGATGTAAGTAAGTATCACTTACAAGTCATCAACGTCCAGCCAAAGACGCCTCACGTTCCCATTTTTTCGACCCGAGGAATCCTCCCATGGTTTCATCATCTTCCCCTAATACCCGCCAAACAAAAGGACGTGAACCGGGCCGAAAAGCCAAAAAGCCATCCAGGGCCCGGCGCTGGGCGGGGCGCGTTGGGACCTTTCTGATCACCACTGCGATCGTGGGCCTTTCTGTGGGCACCATACTGCAGGGAACGAGCCTGATCGCTGAGCGAGCAGCGGCCACGGTCGCGCCCAATGCCGCTCCTTTGGTTGAGGTCGCTGCCATTGAAGTGCAGCGGGATACATCGTTTCGCATTGTGCGCTCCTTCATCGGTCAAATCGAGGCCGGTCAATCAACGCGTATCGCCTTTGAACGCCCGGGGCTGGTGACGGAGATCTTGGTAGATGAGGGCGATCTGGTCGAAGAAGGCCAGCCCCTTGGGCGCCTCGATCAGCGGCTGCTGAATGCTGAAAAATCCCGTCTGGAAGCCAACCGGGAAGCGATTGAAGCGCAGGCTGAACTGGCACGGCTGACGACGGAGCGTAGCGCCGAACTTCAGGAGCGCGGCTTCGCGTCCACGCAGACACTCGACCAGGCACGGTTGGGTCTTGCCGAGTTGAATGCGCGCCTTGCCGAGATCGATGCTGCGCTGGTGCAGGTCGATATTCAGCTTGACCAGTCTGTGATCGAGGCACCCTTTTCTGGCACCGTGTCAGAGCGCTTGGCCGACCAGGGAACGACGGTCGCAGCCGGCAACCCCATCGTGACCGTCTTAGAACAGACACGGCCGGTGTTCCGCGTTGGCATCGACCCGACGCTGGCCGGGGATATGCGCCTTGGCGACGCCTACGACGTCGAGATTGCCGGCACTCTGTTTCCCGCAATCGTCTCGGCGATCCGTCCTGACCTCGATCCGCTGAGCCGCACCAGGACCATTCTTCTGACTTTGCAGAGCGAAGCGCCTGCCATCCTTGAGGCGGGGACGCTGCGCCTCTGGCAGACGGTTGAGCAGCCGGGTATGCGCGTGCCGCTCGGCGCGCTTCAAGAAGGTGTTCGCGGTCTTTGGACGGTATCGACACTGCGCCCGACCGAGGACGGTACACACCACACCGTCGGGTCAGAAGCCGTTGAGGTGATCCATGCCAATCAGGACTGGGCCTATGTGCAGGGCACGTTGCAGTCCGGATCGCTGATCGTCACCGAAGGCGTGCACCGCATCGTGCCCGGTCAGACCGTTGACTGGATGGACGGCAACCCGACGGCTGAAGGAGCCGAATAATGGAGACGCTCACCTTCCGCCAGCCGCGCCTTGTTGCGCTCATGCTGCTTGTCGTTATTGCGGCCGGGCTCTCCGCTCTCACGGCCATCGGTCGCCAGGAAGACCCGACGATCACCAACCTGTTCGGCACCGTCGAGACGCCGTTTCCTGGTGCTGATCCGGAGCGCGTCGAAACGCTGGTGACGACCGAAATCGAAGACATGCTTCTGGAAATCTCAGAAGTCGATGTTATCGAGTCAGCCTCCTCAACCGGCATGTCCATCGTGACGGGCGAGTTGGCACCGACTACGCCCGATAGCAGGATCGAAGAAGTCTGGACCGAAATCCGCGATGGTCTGTCCGACCTGTCGCCAACGCTTCCCGACGGCGTTCAGGAGTCCCAATTCAACACCGATGGCGCCGGCGCCTATGCCGCGATCTTTGCGCTTAGTGCGCCCGAGCACAGCGTATCCCCCACCATTATGGCGCGCTACGCTGAGGACTTCGCGCAGGACATGCGCTCGGTTCCAGGCACTCAACTGGTCGATCTTTTCGGTATTCCCGAAGAGGAAGTGCTGGTTGAGATTGATCCGTTGCGGGCAACCTCGCTTGGCCTTTCCGCTGCCAGTATCTCCGCTTCCATCCAGGCGGCTGACAGCCGCAGCGACGCAGGCCGAGTGCGTGGTGAGACGGCCGATTTTCTCATCAACATTGACGGCGAAGTCGAAGCGCTTGACCGCCTGCGCGAGGTCGTCGTGCGGGAGGGCAGCGCCGGGCAGGCAACCCGCCTTGCCGATATTGCCACCATTTCGCGTGGCGCCCGTGAGCCCGTTAGCGAGCTTGCCATCTACAATGGTCGCCCTGCTATCTTGATTGCCGCAAAGCTGGAAGAAGGCCTTCAGGTCGATGTCTGGGCTGGATTTCTGAAAGAGGACCTCGCCACCTATCAGGCAGTACTGCCGGACTCGCTTTCCCTCGACATGGTCTTCGACCAGAGCCGTTACACCGCCGAGCGACTGACCGAAGTCGGCATCAACATGGCAATCGGTGTTAGTCTGGTTGTCGGCGTGCTTCTCATCACCCTTGGTATTCGCTCGGCGCTGATCGTGGCAGTGATCCTGCCGGTGGTGACGCTTGCCTCGGTGGCGACGATGAACTTCATGGGCCTGCCGATCCATCAGATGTCGGTGACCGGTCTCATCGTGGCGCTCGGTCTTTTGGTCGACGCTGGCATCGTGATGACCGATGAAATTGGCGCCAGGCTTCGTGAGGGCCTGAGCCGGTTGGAAGCCGTCTACCGCTCCGTGCGTCGCCTGTTCGCGCCACTCCTCGCATCGACGGTGACGACGGCACTTTCCTTCACGCCGCTCATCCTGCTCCCTGGCGCAGCCGGTGACTTTGTCGGCGCCATCGCGATCGCCGTGGTGACCATGCTTGTCTGGTCCTTCCTCGTGGCCATGACAATCACCCCTGCCATCGCGGGCCTCACGCTGCGCACCGATGCCAACAATGGTGGCTTGCATCTGTCGTGGATTGCCAAGCCCTTCCGCGCAACGCTGGCCTGGTCGGTCGCAAATCCGGTTCGTTCCATTGCGCTGGCGCTTGTTCTGCCGGTGATCGGTTTCTTGAGCATGCCGAGCTTAACCGCGCAGTTCTTCCCTGGCGTCGATCGCGATCAGTTCTACATCGAGCTCGATATGGCGCCAGGCACGGCCTTGTCAGCGACGACCGAAGAGGTTGAGCGTCTGGATGCCCTTTTGCGCGCCGATGAGCGCGTCACCAGCCTTGTCTGGGTCGCCGGTCGCTCAGCACCAGCCTTTTACTACAACATTTTGGGTGGACGCGAGAACGCGCCCTCCTATGCGCAGGCTCTTGTAACAACCTCGTCACCAGAAGCGACCGAAGAGATCGTCACCGCTCTCCAGCGCGATCTTACCGCCTCAACAGCCGGTGCGCAGTTGCTCGTTCGCGGTCTTGTTCAGGGGCCGCCGGTCGCAGCACCGGTCGAACTGCGCGTGGTCGGACAGGATCTTGCCGTCCTGCGCGAGGTTGGTGACGAAGCCCGCCGTCTGATGTCGGACCTCGACATGGTCACGCTTGCCCGAAGCACGGTTACCGCTGGAGCACCCAAGGCCGTCATCCATGTGGATGAAGCCGAGGCGCGCCGCCTTGGATTAGACCTCACCAATGTGGCGCGCCAGCTCCAAGCCGGGCTGGAAGGTGTGACAGGTGGTGTGCTTGTCGAAGGCACCGAACAACTTCCCATTCGCGTGCGCTATGGCGATGGCGAGCGGGCCAGCCTGGAACGCATCGTCGATCTTCCGCTCCTCTCACCGGGCAGCGCTGCGCGCGCCGCCAATGGCCAATGGCCCGGATTGCCCCTGTCGGCTATCGCCACCATGGAATTGGAGCCCGCGGCCGGCACCATCACGCGCCGCAATGGCGAACGGGTGAACACCGTGCAAGCCTTCATTCTGCGCGGTGTGCTGCCGCAGGAAGCACTGGATGATGTGCAGCTTGCCCTTGATGAGACCGGTTTCGCCCTGCCGCCGGGTTATCGGCTGGAGTATGGTGGCGACAGCGACGCGCGTGCCGATACGCTCGGGAACCTGTTCGCCTCGCTCGGTCTGATCATCACACTGTCGATTGCCGCGATTGTGCTCACCTTTAACTCATTCCGCCTGACGGGCGTAACGCTGATTGTTTCCGGCCTTTCGGCTGGGCTGAGCCTGTTGGCGCTTGCCGTCTTTCAGTATCCGTTCGGCATCAACGCCATTATCGGCGTGATTGGCTCCATCGGTGTGTCGATTAATGCGGCGATCATCCTAATGACCGGACTGCGCGACAACGATGCCGCGAAGGCAGGCGATCAGGCAGCGATGGTGGATGTCGTGATGGGGTCAAGCCGGCACATCACCTCCACGACCATAACCACCTTCGGCGGGTTCCTGCCGCTCATCCTGGCAGGTGGTGGTTTCTGGCCGCCGTTCGCCATGTCGGTCGCGGGTGGTGTGCTGTTGTCGACGATTGTCTCGTTTTACTTCGTCCCGCCAATGTTCCGTTTGGTCTATGCCGGTCGGGTGAAGGAGCGCGATGAGGTGGAAGCCGAGGCAGCGCCGGCCAATGATGATCTGATCATCTTGCGTGCTGCAGCCGAGTAGAACCTCTAGCCCTTGCTCTGAACCAGTTTCAGGGCAGGGGCCAGAACATGGCTCACAACGGGTATCAGAAGCAGACCCCAGGCAAGGCCGATAATGCCGTCGAGCGTTGCGGTGATCGCCCACTCGGCAAAACCTTGGCCGGTCGTGAGGCCGGCAGCTCCAAGCTCCGCCCAATGATGGATCGTGTCATAGGCGACAGGCCAGCCCAGGTCGCGCAGCCCGTGCACCATGATGCTGCCGCCGACCCATAGCATGGCGGCCGTACCGATCGTTGAAATGACGATCAAAACGAGTGGCATGCCCTTCACCAACCCGCGTCCGAACACCCGCGTCACCGCGAGCCGACCCGCTTGGCTAAGCTTCAGGCCGTCATCAATCTTGATGATGTGCGCTATCGCTCTATTGTCTTGTTTTGTGTTGTGTATAGCGACGATGGCCAGCGTCGCCCCGCGCGTCCAAACGCTTGTGGCATCGATAGCCGACAGGGTGATGGTCATTATTTCAGCCGACAGAATGAAGTCGGTTTTGATCGCGCCGGCCACGCGTTCTTCTTCCAGATGCGCGGCATCCAACCCGTGCTCGGTATCGACATGATGGTCTTCGCCGGGCTGGAGGAGGTGCCAGATCTTCTCAGCGCCTTCAAAACAAAGGTAGGACCCGCCGAGCATGAGGAGCGGTGTTAGAAGCCAGGGCGCGAAGGCACTGAGCAGCAGCGCAATCGGCAGCAGAATGATCAGCTTGTTGAAAAAGGAGGCGCGCGCGATCTTCCAGATGATCGGCAGTTCACGCGTTGCCGGCAGCCCGGTAACATACTTTGGCGTAACGGCCGCATCATCGATGACGATCCCCGCTGCCTTGGTGCCGGCTTTGGAGGCTTGGGCCGCGACATCGTCCAACTGGCTGGCCGCCAGCTTTGCGATGGCCGCGACATCATCCAGAAGCGCCAGAAGTCCGCTCATATAAGCCTCCTCATCTCTGCCCCAGTTAACCGTATTCATGTTGGGGAACAACGCCAAAGGCAGCCGACCTTGCTGCCCTTGCCCCCCCAGCACAGCCTGTGCCATGGCTGCGCCGCGCATACGACGGCTCATTCCTTGAGCTGAGTGAGGAAATTCCATGTCTGCCAAATTCGCCGTGGCCGGCCTCGGCTATGTCGGTCTGTCTAACGCCGTGCTTCTGGCCCAGCGCTTTCCGGTCATTGCCTGTGATGTGTCTTCAGAGCGTGTTGACCTGATCAATGCCAGGCAATCGCCAGTCATCGATGCCGAGTTGCAGGACTATCTGGCCAACAAGCCGCTTGATCTGAAGGCAACGGTCGACGCTGAGACGGCCTACCGCGATGCGACACACGTGATCATCGCCACGCCGACAAACTACGACACCGATACCAATGCGTTTGACACGTCCACCGTCGAACAGGTGGTCGATCAGGTGCTCGACCTCAACGATCAGGCGCTGATCATCATCAAATCGACCATCCCAGTCGGTCTTGTCAGCCGTCTGCGCGATCAGTTCGAGACAGATCGCATCATTTTCTCGCCGGAGTTCCTGCGCGAGGGCAAAGCGCTCTACGACAACCTCTATCCCTCGCGTATCGTGGTCGGAGAGCGTTCCGAACGGGCCGAAGCCTTTGCCAACATGTTGGCTGAGTGCGCCATCAAGACGGACATTCCAACGCTCTTTACCGACCCGTTGGAAGCCGAGGCGGTGAAACTGTTCGCCAACACCTACCTTGCTATGCGCGTCGCCTACTTCAACGAGCTAGATACCTATGCCCAGATCCACGGCATGGATTCTCGCCAGATCATCAAGGGCGTCAGCCTCGATCCGCGGATCGGCGACCACTACAACAACCCATCCTTTGGCTATGGCGGCTACTGCCTTCCCAAGGACACCAAGCAACTATTGGCCAACTATCAGACAGTGCCGCAGAACCTGATCCGCGCCATCGTCGACGCCAACACGACCCGCAAGGACTTCATTGCCGATGCGATCATCGCCAAGAATCCGGATGTCGTCGGTGTCTATCGTCTGACCATGAAGGAAGGCTCGGACAATTTCCGCGACTCCTCCGTCCAGGGCATCATGAAACGCATCAAAGCCAAGGGCATCCCTGTCATCGTCTATGAGCCAGGGCTGAACGCGGTCCACTTCTTTGGGTCGGCCGTGGTGAGCGATCTGGAGGCGTTCAAAGCAGAATCCGACATCATTATCGCCAATCGCCGTTCGCCGGAATTGGCCGATGTCGATGCCAAAATCTTCACCCGCGATCTGTTCGGCGTCGATTGATCCTGATGGCTGAGACCAGACAACGTACGGCCCTCGTCACCGGGTCAGCTGGCTTCATCGGCTTTCATGTTGCCAAAGCCCTTTTGGCCGACGGATGGCGCGTGGTCGGCTTTGACGCGATGACCGACTATTATGATGTTCAGCTCAAGCAGCGTCGTAACCAGGGCCTGCTACAGAACCAGCACTACAAGTTTATTGAAGAGCGCCTTGAAACGCCGGGTGTCCTGCGCGAACTCTGCGCAACCGAACAGCCTGACTTGGTCATCCATCTGGCAGCGCAGGCGGGCGTGCGTTACTCCATCGATGAGCCGCGCAGCTACGTCGATGCCAACCTGGTCGGCACGTTTGAACTCTTGGAGGCAGTAAGAGCCACACCGACCGGCCATTTGATGATGGCGTCATCAAGTTCGGTCTATGGTGCAAACACCGAACTGCCCTACGCCGAGCATCATAAGGCCGACACGCAACTTTCCTTCTACGGCGCGACCAAGAAGGCGACGGAGGTTCTGGCGCACTCCTACAGCCACCTCTATGCGATCCCTGTCACCATGTTCCGCTTCTTTACGGTCTACGGGCCTTGGGGCCGTCCGGACATGGCACTGTTCAAGTTCACCCGTGCCATCCTGAACGGCGAACCAATCGACGTTTACAATCACGGCGATATGCGGCGCGACTTCACCTTTATCGACGATCTTGCAGCGGCTATTGCCGCACTGGGCGCTGTCGCGCCAACAGTTCCTGGCGCGGTGGAAGATGAGGACCGTGACGAGATTGGTCTGTCGCCTGTTGCCCCTTGGCGGGTCATCAACATAGGCAACAATCAGCCGGTGCAACTGACAGATTTCATAGATGCTTTGGAACAGGCGCTGGGACGTAAAGCCGAACGCAATCTGATGCCAATGCAGCAAGGTGATGTGCCCGCCACCTGGGCAGATGCCACCTTGCTGGCCCGCCTCATCGACAGTCCGCCATCAACGCCAGTTTCCGAAGGTATTGCCCGCTTCGTCGCTTGGTATCGCGACTATTATCAGGTCTGATCTTCAGGCTGTCTTCGCATTGCGGACACGTCGGTTTTGGTGTTAATGCATACGAATGCATTAGGGTGCATGTCGTGACCGTTGGCCTGATACTTGGGCCGAACTGGAGGGATCCCTTTTATGATCAGGCATTTGAAACGGGGAAAGCCAGAGGCCGAGCGCTCTGAGGATGATGCAAAGGTCCGGGCCATCGTTGAGGACACGCTGGCGCAGATCGAGCGCGAGGGCGATGCGGCCGTCCGCGAACTGTCAAAGAAGTTCGATGGCTACACGCCGAGCTCGTTCCGACTGAGCGAGGATGACATTGCCGCGCTGATGAACAAAGTTTCCGCGCAGGATATGCACGACATCACGTTTGCCCAGGAGCAGGTTCGTGCCTTCGCGCAGCATCAGCGCAACTCCATGGTCGATATTGAGGTGGAGACGATGCCTGGCGTGGTGCTGGGCCATAAGAACATCCCGGTACAGTCGGTCGGCTGCTATGTGCCCGGCGGCAAGTTTCCCATGGTGGCGTCTGCCCATATGTCGGTGGCCACCGCCGATGTTGCCGGCGTGCCGCGCATCATCGCCTGCACTCCTCCTTTTAAGGGCGAGCCGAACCCGGCGGTGATCGCCGCCATGAAGCTTGGCGGTGCGCATGAGATCTATGTGCTGGGTGGTATCCAGGCGGTGGGCGCGATGGCCATCGGAACCGAGACGATCGATCCGGTGCACATGCTCGTCGGCCCAGGCAATGCGTGCGTGGCTGAAGCCAAGCGCCAGCTGTTCGGCCGTGTTGGCATCGATCTGTTCGCCGGCCCAACCGAGACCATGGTGATCGCCGACGAGAATGGCGCGGATGCCGAGCTCTGTGCCACCGATCTTTTGGGCCAGGCAGAGCATGGCTACAATTCGCCAGCGGTTCTGGTGACCAACTCTGAGAAGCTGGCACGTGACACGCTCTCTGAGATCGATCGGCTGCTAGACATCTTGCCCACCGCCGAGACAGCCCGCACTTCTTGGGAGGACTATGGTGAGATCATCGTTTGCGACAGCTATGAGGAAATGTTGCAGGTCGCCGATGACATCGCCTCTGAGCATGTGCAGGTTATGACCGACCGGGACGACTGGTTCCTGGAGAATATGACCTGCTATGGCGCGCTGTTCCTGGGTGCCCGCACCAATGTGGCCAATGGCGACAAGGTGATCGGTACCAACCACACTCTGCCGACAAAGAAAGCCGGGCGCTACACCGGTGGGCTTTGGGTCGGCAAGTTCCTGAAAACCCATTCCTATCAAAGGGTCCTGACTGATGAGGCCGCCGCTTTGATGGGCGAGTACTGCTCGCGGCTTTGCATGCTGGAAGGCTTTGTGGGCCATGCTGAACAGGCCAATGTGCGCGTGCGCCGCTACGGTGGGCGAAACGTGCCCTATGGTGAGGCGGCAGAACCAAAGCTCGCAGCCGAATAAGCCGTTGTTCTGTAGGAACAGATTGCTTCGGCAATGAGGAATTGATCAGATTACCGGCTTACTGTTCGGGCAGAAAGTGCACCTATGATGCTTCCCCAAACCCCTTCCTTCCGCCTTGATGGAAAACGAGCCCTTGTTGCCGGCGCATCACGCGGCATCGGGCTCGGTTGTGCCGTCGCGCTCGCCGAGCAAGGCGCCCAAGTGGTCTGCGCGGCCCGTGGTCTGGACGCCTTGGAGGAAAGTGTCGCCGCCATGTCTGAGAAAGGGCACAGTGTGGAGGCCGCTCAACTCGATGTCGCTGACCCGACCGAGCTCGCTGATTTCTTCGCCAGCCAGCCAGCCTTTGATGCCGTCGTCAACTCAGCCGGCATTGCTCGTCATGCGCCCGCCCTCGATACAAAAATCGAGGATTACCAGGCCGTAATGGACATCAATGTGCGCGGTGCGTTTGTGGTGTCTGCTGAAGCAGCACGCGGCATGATCGCGGCAGGTAAGCCCGGCTCCATCATCCATATCTCCTCGCAGATGGGCCACGTTGGCGGGCCAGAGCGTGCTGTCTATTGCGCCTCTAAGCATGCTCTTGAAGGCATGGTGAAAGCGATGGCCATCGAATGGGGCGAGCATCGGGTGCGCATCAACACCATCTGTCCCACCTTCATCCGAACGCCTTTGGGCGCGATGACCTTGCAGGACCCGGAGAAACGCAAATGGGTGGAATCCAAGATCAAGCTGGGGCGCGTCGGTGAGATCGAGGACGTGATGGGCGCTGTCGCCTATTTGGCGAGCGATGCATCCGCGATGGTCACCGGAACCTCGCTCCTGATCGATGGTGGTTGGACGGCCGAGTAGCCGGTCGAACCTTTTCGCCCGGGCCGATTTAGCCGGCTGATCCAACCTATGCAGCGGTTGATTGCATTGGTTTGCAATGTCATGCACGCTCCAACGGTTCAGTCGGGGAACAAACCAACCAGCATGTCCAGGCGAAAGGTCACCTCAATCGATGTGGCGCGGGAAGCAGGTGTCTCCCAGTCGGCCGTCTCGCGCGCGTTTACGCCCGGCGCGAGCGTTGCCGAGCAAACGCGAGAGCGCGTGTATGAGGCAGCCGAGCGGCTGGGCTACCGACCGAATGCCATTGCCCGGTCACTGATCACCAACCGGTCTCACATGATCGGGATGGCGGTGTCCTACTTGGACAATCACTTCTACCCAGAACTGGTTCAGGGCATCTCCGACCACTGCCAAGAGCAGGGCTATCACGTGCTTCTGTTCACAGCCGGTGAGGGCGACCGTGCCGATCTGGAGCTTCAGCGGGCGCTTGAGTACCAGATCGACGGCCTTGTTCTGGCCTCGGTCTCCCTATCCTCGGAGATCGCTGATCGGTGCCACAAGGCGGGCATTCCGGTGGTGATGGTCAACCGTGTGTCAAACGCGCCCACAGCTTCCAAAGTCGTCGGCTCCAACTATCTTGGCGGTCGAACAATCGCGCATTTTCTGGCCGATGGAGACCACCAGCGCATCGCTTTCCTGGCCGGCATCGAAGAGACATCGACCAACCGCGATCGCGAGCGTGGTTTTTTGGATGGCCTCACCGAGCGTGATCGGCTGCTCCACGCGCGCGCCGAGGGCAACTACAACTCTGAGCAGGCCGGGCGCGCAGCCATTGCCTTGATGCGCGGTGATGCGCCGCCAGACGCCATCTTCTGCGCCAACGATCATATGGCCATCGCTGCAATGGACGCGCTGCGGTTTGAACTCGGTCTGCGTGTTCCGGAGGATGTGTCGATCATCGGGTTTGATGATGTTGGCCCAGCGCAATGGCCGACTTATAGCATCACCAGCTTTTCCCAGCCGGTGGATGCGATGATCGAAGCGACCACCGACACATTGTTTTCGGCTATTGAGGCCGCCGTCGGCGGAGACGCGTTTGAAGCCGAAAGCATCGAATTGCCAGGCGCGCTGGTCGTTCGCCAGTCATGCCGTCTGCCCGCTGATGTTGAACCTGGCGGCCACTGGGCGATAGAAAACTAAGCGGCGCCCGCAGACAAGCAACTGGCGCAGGTCCCGTGAACCTCCAGGACTGACGCATCGGGCACGAAGCCCAGCGTTTGCGCTTCGCTGGCCACCGCCATGGCAATGACGTCGTCCGCCACCTCTTTCACATGGCCGCACGCGTCGCACAGAAAGAAAACCGTGGTTCCACGAGCGTCCACATGTCCGCCACAACATTTGGCATGGGCACAGGCGATGTAGGCGTTGGTGCTTTCGAGCTTGTGGACCAGCCCACGCTGGGCGAGCCATTTGAGCGCACGATAAATCTGCGGCGGCGCGCGCAAGCCCTGATCGCGCAACTGATCGAGAAGCTGATAGGCCGACAAAGGTCCTCCAGCACTGGTAAGCGCATCAAGCACGAGGCGGTTGTTGCGGGTAAGATCAGCGGTCGCGGCCATGGACATGTGTCGGCTCCAAAGGACAATGCAAAAGGTCGATCCTCACAATTGACCTGTTATACTATAACGTACTATAGCCTGTTTTCCCCGGGCACAAGGCGCCCTTGAGCGGGCTTTTTAGCTTAACCAGTGACACACTCTCACGCTTCAAACCTGTGTCTGACGTTCAACGATCTGACCCTGGGCTACGGTTCACACCCTGCCGTTCATGGCCTCACGGGTGATATCGAACACGGCACCCTACTTGCTGTCGTCGGACCCAACGGATCTGGCAAGTCCACACTGTTGAAAGGCATTGCCGGTCTTCTGACGCCGATGGGCGGAACTTTTGTCCATGCCGATGCCTGCCGCATGGCCTATCTTCCGCAACAGGCTGATATTGATCGAACATTCCCGGCAACGGTTTTCGACTTGGTCAGTCTAGGGCTGTGGCCGAAACGCGGTCTTCTCGGCCGTATGACACGTGAGGATCGCGAGTCTATCAAAACAGCATTACAGGCCGTTGGCCTAAACGGGTTCGCCAACCGCACTATCGACACGCTGTCGGGCGGTCAGCTGCAACGCGCCCTGTTTGCGCGCGTCTTGCTCCAGGACGCTGACCTTATCTTGCTTGATGAGCCTTTCAACGCAATCGACACAAAGACGGTGGAAGATTTGCTGGGCGTTATCGCACGCTGGCATGGCGAGGACCGCACGGTGATCGCGGGCATGCACGATCTTGATCTCGTGCGCGAACACTTCCCTCAGGCTCTGCTTCTATCGCGCGAACCGCTTGCATGGGGTGAAACCGAAGAGGTCCTGCACCCGGCCAACCTTTTAAAGGCGCGCCGGTTCAATGCGGCTTGGGATGAGCAGGCAGAATGGTGCGCTGATCATGATCACGCCCAGGGCCACGGCAATGTTCATCCGCTCCCTTCGGACAGGGTGGCCTGATGTCAGCCTATGACTTCCTGATCGCTCCGTTCGCCGACTACGCCTTCATGCAACGCGCGCTTTTGGGTGGATTGTTGATCGCCTTCTCAGCGGCCCCCGTTGGGGTGTTCCTTATGCTTCGCCGGATGAGCCTGACCGGCGATGCTATGGCCCATGCCATCCTGCCGGGTGCCGCGCTTGGCTTCCTCATTTTCGGGCTTGAGCTTCTTCCCATGACGCTTGGCGGCTTGATCGCTGGAGCTCTGGTGGCTGCCGGAGCAGGGCTGGTGGCCCGCATGACCGTGCAGAAGGAAGATGCCTCGCTGGCGGCCGTTTATCTCATTTCGCTCGCCTTCGGCGTGATGATCGTCTCGCTGCGCGGTTCAAGCATCGATCTGATGCATGTCCTTTTCGGCTCAGTCCTGGCACTCAACACCCAGAGCCTCATTATGATCGGGTCGATCACAGGCATGACTGTTTTGACGCTTGGGATCATCTGGCGAGCCCTTGTTGCGGAGTGTTTGGACCCTGGATTCTTGCGGTCCGTCAGTGCGCTTGGGCCCATAGTCCACTTCATCTTTTTGGCGCTGGTTGTGCTCAATCTGGTGGCTGGGTTTCAGGCGCTCGGCACCTTGCTGTCGGTTGGTCTGATGATCCTACCAGCCGCGACCGCCCGTTTTTGGACACGCACGGCTCTAAGCCTTTGTGCGCTCGCCGTAGCCTTAGCGCTGCTCTCCGTCATCGCTGGTCTTTTGATTTCCTACCACCTGGCCATTGCGTCCGGCCCTGCCGTCATTCTGGCAGCCGGCGTGATTTATCTGTCCTCTCTTCTAGTCGAGCCGCGCTGGCTCGTGCTGTCCAATCTTCCCAAACACCGTCACAAAGTGGCGTAACCCAACAGGATAGGTTCATGATGCTTCGTTCAGTTTTGGCGTCTTCCGCTCTGCTCGCAACAACCAGTCTGATCTCACCGGCGCTCGCCGATGATCCGCTACGCGTGGTCGCCAGCTTCTCGATTCTGGGGGACATGGTGGAGGTCGTAGGTGGCGATGCCGTAGCCGTCACAACGATCGTAGGGCGTGGCGAGGATGCTCACGTTTACGAGCCCGTTCCGACCGACGCGGCGAACGTGGCCGAAGCGGACCTTATTTTTGTGAACGGCTTGAGCTTTGAAGGGTCGATTGAGCGCCTCATCGAGGCCTCCGGTACCACCGCGCCAGTTGCTGTGGCCAGTGTTGGCATCAATGTGCTGATGACCGACGAAGACGATCATAGCGATCACAGTGATCATGATGACCACGACGATCATAATCATGACGAGCACGCGCATGATGATCACGATGACCATGATCACGATGAGCATGCCCATGATGACCACGACGATCATGATCATGACGAGCACGCGCATGATGATCACGACGATGACCATGATCACGACGATCATGACCATGACGAGCATGCGCATGACGACGACGGGCATGATGACCATGATCATGACGAGCACGCACATGATGACCACCACGACCACGATCATGGCCCTGAAGACCCTCATGCCTGGCAGTCATTGGACGCAGCGCAAATCTATGCGGCCAACATCGCGGATGCTTTGTGTGATCTGGATGCTGACAGCTGCGAAACGTTTGAGGCCAATGCTGCGGCCTATGGCGAGCAGCTGGAAGCGCTGCATCAACAGTATGAAGCCCAGTTTAGCGATCTAGAGGCGTCCGAGCGCGTCTTCATCACTGCCCACCAAGCGTTTGGCTACCTAGCCCGCGATTTTGACTTTACCATCCTTTCTCCCCAGGGTCTGTCAACGGAAAGTGAAGCATCGGCTGCCGATGTCGCGCGCTTGATCGATCAAATCCGTGAAACGGGTGCACAGGCGCTGTTTGTTGAGGCCAACGCCGACCCGCGCCTACTGGAGCAGATTGCCAGTGAGACCGGCGTCAGCGTTTCCGACACGCCGCTTTATTCTGACTGGTTGTCAGATGAGGACGGCCCGGCGGCAACGTATCTCGCCATGATGACGCACAATCTCAATGCGCTTGTCGCAGCGCTTGTCACGAACTAATCGCAGCGGGCAGCGCCACTTTGATGGTGCTGCCCCCTCGCTCGACGGTCTCGTCAGTGGTTGCAACGTCGAAGACCCGCTGCACATGGTCTGACGTCAGGACCTTTTCTGGGTGTCCGTCGGCGACCAGACGTCCTTCGTGAAGAAGCCAGATGCGGTCCGCATAGCGGGTTGCCAGTCGCAGATCGTGGATGACCACGAGGATGCCAGTTGGCGATGATCCCTCCGCTTGGGTAACAGCCTGAAGCCGGTCCAGAATCGCAAACTGGTGGTGCGGATCGAGCGAAGCGAGCGGCTCGTCGGCAACCAGAAAATCCGCATCAACTGCGAGTGCCCGAGCGAGGCTGACCCGCATCTGCTCGCCCCCTGACAGCGTGGTCACAGCGCGGTGGCGAAGCTCAAGCAAGCCCAGATCGGTCAGCACCCGCTCGACGGTTTCATCGGTCTGCGTTTGGCCGTGCGGGTAGCGGCCCAATCCAACGACGTTTTCAACATCAAGCGGCCAGCTATGCGCTTGTCCTTGGGGCAGGTAGGCAATGGTGCGTGCACGGTCTCTTGCCGGTTTCTCGGCGAGCCGAACACCGTTCACGAGCACTTGTCCCTCCGCTGGAACCAGTCCAACAAGCGCCTTGGCAAGCGTCGACTTGCCGGCGCCGTTGGGACCGATCAGCACTGTCAACTCGCCGGAGCGCAGAACTAGATCGGTCGGGTGTAGAAGCGTTTTCTCGCCGATGGCAACGCCAAGTCCATGAGCCTCCAACTGGTTCATGGCGCACCCTTGAGAGCCAGTGCTCTGCGCTCCCGCATCACCAGCACCAAGAAGAACGGCGCACCGACCAACGCAGTGACAACACCAACTTTGAGCGGCTCTCCGCTTGTCGGCACAAGCCGAACAACAAGGTCAGCCACCAACAAGAGGCAGGCTCCAGAAAGCGCTGCCGGCAGGAGCAACCGGGCTGGATCATAACCCACGAGAGGCCGAACCAGATGTGGGGCGACCAGCCCGATCAAGCCGATGGTTCCTGCCACCGAGACGCCAGCACCGACTGCCATCGCCACACCAACGACAACGGCCAGTCGAACGCGCGCCACCGCCACACCGAGGCTTACTGCTGTCGCCTCGCCAAGGCTGAGCACTTTCAGTGACGACGCTTGCCAGAACAAAAGCACTGACCCCATTAGGATGAAGGGCGCGGCCATCGCCACATGCTGGAAGGATCGATCCTCTAGCGATCCCAACAACCAGAACGCCACCTCAAGTGCGGCGAACGGGTTGGGCGAGAGGTTAAGGGCGAGCGATGTGCCGGCGGCCGCAAAGCTGGAAAGTACCAATCCCGACAGAAGCAGAATGATGATCGGCGCGTCGCGTCCGGCTAGCGCCAGGAGAGCAACAACGGAAAGCAGAGCTCCGACCATGCCGGCGACAGGCAACGCAAAAGACAGCGCCCCTGCCATCCCTGAGCTGATGAGAATGACGGCCGCAAGTGCCGCTGACGCCGGCGCTCCGAAGAGCGACGGCGAAGCCAAGGGATTGCGCACCAGGCCTTGTAGAGCCGCGCCCGACAGCCCCAACGACCCCCCGATCAGGATGGCGAGCAGCGTTCTTGGCAGCCTGATCTCATACAAGATCAGGGTAAGGCGCTCATCAGTACCCGTGAGTCCAGCGATTAACCCGTCGATCCCGAGCGATGTCGTGCCAATGGCCATCGACAAGGCGCCAAGAAGAGTTAGGAGGCAAGCAAGGGCAAGATTAAGCGCCATTCTTCTTCCTTGCCCTGCCTCGGCCGGTCACTGCAAGGTCGCGCGAATGCCGGCAAAAACAGAAAGTCCTGGCGTGTTGAAGCCTGCCCGTTCTTCATAGTCGGCATCGAAAAGGTTCTCTACTCGCCCGAAAACCTCCAAATGATCATGGGCCTGATAAGACGCGTTGAGATCGACGCGCACATAGGGATCAAGCTGCGTGGTGTTGGCATCGTCGTTGAACCAGTCGCCACCCACAGCCGTCGCTGTCGCGGTCAGGGAAAGCTTGTCGATTCCATAGTAGGTCAAGCTCAGCTGGCCTTCATGCTCGGGTCTTCTCTGCAAACGCAGGCCCGTGGTTACATCGTTGGCAACCAGGTAGGTGTAATGGGCCGACGCGTCCAGCTGCCCCGGGATCAAGCGGGTCTGACCTTGCACCTCGACACCATAGGTCTCAGCCTCGGTGATGTTGCGGTACTGAAAAATGGTTCCGTCATAATCGATCATGTTGTCGATCTGATTGTAGAACCCGGCGATGTCGACCGTTAGGCGCCCATCGAACAGAATCTGGTTGATGCCAACGTCAAAGCTGATGCTCTCATCAGGAACCAAGTCTGTATTGCCGGACGAGGAAAAACGTTGGAATAGGCTGGGTGCCCGGGCTCCTGTGCCTACGCTGGCACGCAGCCGTGTTTCCGTCTCCGTGATATCGTAAACGGCAGTTGCCCGACCCGTCAGGAAGGAGCCCGACTCGTCGAAATCGTCAAATCGCAGTGCCGCCGACAGATGAAAGTTGGGCGTCAACGAGAACTGATGCATGGCGAATGCGGCCAGGTAGGTCTCTGAGCCACGGTACTGCAGACCAGCCACAGCATCTGTCTGCTCGGCGCTCTGGCGTTCCATGCTGGCGCCAGTCAGCAATGTTCCATAGTCGCCAATGTCGCTCTCGCTGACCCATTCAACACCCAGTCGGCGTCCATCATAGGTTCGGTCAGATGATGTTCCCCGATCATCGAACGTGTCATTGACACCGCCATAGACTTTCAACGTGTTGACCCAGCGGTTATCGAAGATGGCGTGACGAAGCTGAGCTGAACCGTTCAGTGTCTGCAGAGTCCGCGTTGAGAGATTGTTGGCGGCAGATTGGTCAAACTCCGTCTCGGTGTCGTTACCTTGCAATTGGACGTCCAGGCTGAGCACTTCAGAGAAGTACGTCGTACCGCGCAGAAAACCACTCCACTGTTGTACACCGTCGTCTTCGTCATCCTCACTTCGCCTGGAGAATCCGTCTGATTGCGTGTGAGAAAGTGCGCCAAACACGCTGAAGCGGTCACCGCCATAGGACGCATCGAGTGTTTCGGTGTGCGTGCCATAGCTTCCGCCTTCCACCGATACCGATGCCTGCATGCCGCGGTTTGCCTGACGCGTCACGATGTTGATCACACCACCGATTGCATCGGACCCATACAGAGCAGATTGCGGCCCGCGCAAAACCTCGATTTGTTCGATGAGTTCTGGCGAAATCGAGCGAAAATCGAAGGTGTTGCGCACCGAGGTGGTGTCGCTGACCGGAACGCCATCTAGCAAAACAAGCGTGTGTTGTTGCTCCGCTCCGCGAATAAGAACGTCCGCCTGCGAGCCTAGGCCGCCAGCTTCAGTGAGGGTGATACCCGGGACTGTGCGCAGAATATCGGCAACGCTGGCATACCCAGCCCGCTCAATCTCCTCGCGCGTGATCACGCTGACCGAGCTGCCGGCACGAGCAATAGGCGTGGCGATGCCGCGAAACGGCGAAAAGACTGTGATTTCGGGCGGAACGGTAATGCCCGATTGGGCAGTGGCGCTTGGCGTGCCAAGACACACGAAAAAAAGCCCGGCAGCAATGCCGGGCGCAAAAACACGGTGCATAAGAAGACCTTTACTGTTTCGATCCGGTTCGTCAGAACCACCCGTCACGAGATGTGTCCCGGGCCGACCGCATGGTTAAGCGAATGTTAAAAAGACCACAATCTGAGGAAGGGCAGAGACCGCTCTTTTTTCTCGGTCTTTTTGCATTGGCGTGCGCTCTGTCCGTACGGCCGGCACCAGCCGAGACGCCGCAGCGCATCGTCTCCCTCAACATGTGCACTGACCAACTTGTGCTGGCGCTTGCCGACCGCGAGCAGATCGTTGGGCTCAGCCGCTTTGCTGGCGATGTAACGCTCTCCCATGCAGCCGAGATGGCTGATGGCTTTCCGCATCTTCCAGCCGCCGCTGAAGCGGTCTTAACGCTCGAACCCGATCTCGTGCTGGCTGGACGTTTCACCAATCGGGCGGCCAAGGACATGCTGCGCCGTTTCGACTATCGGGTTGAGGAAGTGCCGTTTGTGCGTTCGCTGGATGACGCCCGAGAGGTGATCGGGCTGGTCGCCGAAATGGTTGGGCATCCGCAACGCGGCGATGCGCTGATTGCAGCGGTTGACGAAGCCTTGGAGGCCGTGCGCGCCGAACCGGACCTGTCCGCGCTCATCATTCAGCGTCGGGGTTATGCGACCGGTTCGGCAACGTTGACCGGTGAACTGATGTCCGCACTCGGTATCCGCCTGGCAAGCGATGATCTGGTGGGTGCGCGGGGCGGGTTCGCCGATCTGGAAACAATCATTCAATCTGAGCCGGATGTGCTCATTGTCAGTCAGTTGGGGCGCGCCAGCGAGGACCAGGGAACGGCCCTTCTGGCCCACTCAGCCTTGGAACAGCGCTCCCCTGCCTCCCAGCGCATGGAACTGCCGGAGCGCCTTACCGTGTGCCCGGGGCCCTCATTGATCGACGCAATTGAGCACATTGCCGGTGAACGCGATCGACTCTTGCGGGGACGCCTTGGTGGCTGACTGGTTGGCCGCCAACGCGCTTGCGCTGCTCATCGCCATGGCGCTGGATGCTCGTTTCGGTGAGCCAGACTGGCTGTGGCGACGCCTACCACATCCCGTTGTCACTATTGGCGGTTTTATTGGCTGGATGGACAATCGATTCAACGCCGGCACGCCAAGTCAAAGGCTATGGTCAGGGCGCCTCTGTCTTGTCCTGCTCCTAGCATCGATCGGCGTTTCGGTTGGGCTGTTAACAGTTCTTGCCTTCGCCCTGCATTGGATAATGGGGACCGCCGTCAGCGGGCTTATTGGCGCGGTCTTTCTCGCCCAGCGGTCGCTGTTCGACCATGTCCATACTGTGGCGGTTCCGCTCGCCTCAGGCGATTTGCCATCCGCGCGCGTCGCCCTTGGGCTCATCGTCGGTCGACAGACCGGGACCCTTGATGAGTCGGGTATTGCGCGCGCTGCGCTAGAGAGTCTTGCCGAGAACCATTCCGATGGCGTCATCGCGCCAGCCTTCTGGATGCTGATCGGCGGCGCGCCCGGCATCGCTCTTTACAAGGCGATCAACACCGCAGATTCCATGATCGGCTATCGCACCGAGCGCCATCTCGATTTCGGTGCTGCATCTGCAAGGTTGGATGACGTTGTGAATTGGCTGCCAGCGCGCCTTTCCGTGGGGTTGATCGCGCTCGGCGCGCTGATGGCACGGCTGCCAACACCGTCTTGGTCGGTCGTGACCGTTGGTGCACCAACCCATGCCTCGCCCAATGCCGGCTGGCCCGAGACGGCCTATGCCTCGGTCCTGGGCATCGCGCTGGGCGGACCGCGCACCTACGCAAGCCACACCGTTGAGGCGCCTTATCTCAACGACCAAGGCCGCAAGGAACTGGTGGCCAATGACATCAGCCGTGGATTGAAACTTTTTCGATCAACGTGTTTGGCAATGGCACTCGCCATTGCCATTGTGTTGGGCATCACCCTCGTGTTCTAGCAACGGCCAGCAATCCTTCCACGTCCAGATGCGCTTCCAGATGGTCAGCCAGACCATCCAATGCACTTTCGACACGTGCCTGGTAGGCCACTGAACCCTGTCCGCCCAATCGTTGAAGAAACGCGGCGCGAAAAGAGTCAGACGCGAAAAGCCCGTGCAGATAAGTGCCCATCACCAGCCCATCGGCGGAGACGGCACCGTCCGTTCCGGTCTCGAGGCTCAGCATGGGCGCAACGCCATCAGTGATCGGCGTATCGCCGATATGAATCTCATAACCCGCGACCGCAGTCCCTGTTGCGCTATGCGTTCCTTGGCTCTGCCGCAAGGTTTTGTCGCCCGCTAGCACGGTGTCGACTGGCAGAAGCCCAAGCCCATCCATCGTGCTCGCAATGCCTTCCACGCCGTCTGGGTCGGCGAGTGTACGACCCAACATCTGATACCCGCCGCATAGGCCCACAATCGTTCCGCCGCGGCGATGATGAGCGCGAAGATCGATGTCCCAGCCCTCGGTTTTGAATGCCTGAAGATCGGCCAGAGTCGTTTTTGAACCGGGTAGGATCACACAGTCTGCGTCGACCGGCAGCTGCTCACCGGGCTCAATGACCCGAAGGTCAACGCCGGGCTCCATACGAAGTGGATCAAGATCCTCGAAGTTGGCGATACGTCCAAGACGCGGGACGGCAATAACGACATCCAACCGGCCTGTTTCCGCCCTGCTGTCGGCAAGACCAAGCACATCTTCCGCCGGCAGATCGTGCGCCTGCTCGAACCACGGCACAACGCCAAAGCTCGGCCAGTTGGTTCGCTCTGTGATGAGGCTAAGCCCTTCATCAAACAGGGATGGGTCACCACGGAACCGGTTGATGAAGAACCCGCGGACCAAAGCACGGTCCAGATCGGGAAGAATGGTGTGGGTACCGACGACACTCGCAATAACGCCGCCACGATCGATGTCGGCGCAAAGCACAACCGGTACCTTGGCCGCCGCCGCAAAGCCCATATTGGCAATATCGCCGGCGCGCAGATTGACCTCGGCCGGGCTCCCAGCCCCTTCAACCAGCACAAGATCGGCCTTGCTTGCCAACCGCTCAAAACTGTCGAGCACCGGCACCATGAGCTCCTGTTTGCGCTGCCCATAGTCGCGCGCCGCCATCGTGCCCCAAACCTTGCCCTGCACAATAATCTGGCTGCCGACGTCGGTCTGTGGCTTTAGGAGAACCGGGTTCATGTGGACGCTTGGCAGCTGTCCTGCCGCCTGCGCCTGAAGGGCTTGGGCGCGCCCAATCTCGCCGCCATCAGCTGTGACAGCCGCGTTGTTCGACATGTTTTGCGGTTTGAATGGCAGGACGTTAAGCCTGCGCCGCGCAAACAACCGGCAAAGGCCGGCGACGATCACCGATTTGCCGACATTTGATCCGGTGCCCTGAACCATCAAGGCCGGCGTTGGCATGATGCTAGAACTCAATGCCTGCTTGAGCCTTCACGCCACTGCGGAAGGGATGCTTGACCATCGTCATTTCGGTGACGAGGTCGGCAGCCTCCACCAAAGCCTCAGGCGCGTTGCGCCCGGTGACCACAACATGCACATCTTCGGGCTTTTCAGCGCGCAGAAACTCCACCACGGAATCCGCGTCAAGGTATCCGTAGCGCAGAACAATGTTCAACTCATCCAGAAGGACCAGTTTATGCTCGCCACCGGTGATCAAGGCCTTGGCTTTATCCCAGGCAGCCTGCGCCGCGGCTATGTCGCGCTGGCGATCCTGGGTTTCCCAGGTGAAGCCCTCGCCCATCGTGTTGATCGTGACGAGGTCGGAAAACCGCTCAAGCACGGCGCGTTCACCGGTTTCCCATTTGCCTTTCACGAACTGCACAATGCCGACGCGCTGACCGTGGCCAAGCGCACGAAAAACCATGCCGAAGGCGGCCGTTGATTTGCCCTTACCCTTGCCGGTGTGGACGATCAGCAAGCCCTTCTCAATGGTCTTGGTCGCCAGGATCTTGTCGCGTGCAGCCTTCTTTTTGCGCATCTTCTCCGCATGGCGGGCGTCCAGTTCCTGTTCTGTCATGTCGCTCATGCGGCAGTCTCCCGTTGTCCCGTCAGGCTTTCTAAAAGCGCCAGGGTCGCGTTGCGGCGCGGTGCCCAAAGCCCGCGATCAAGCGCGTCTTGAAACCGGGCTAGCATATCATGCAGCGCTGGCTGGTTGGCCTCTTCGATGAAAGATCGCACGGTCTCATCAGCGATGTAAGCGCCAAACAGTGCGTCGAAATGGCGATCGGTCACCGCATTGGTCGTTGCCGCAAAGGCGAACAGATAATCCAGCGTTGCTGCCATCTCGAACGCCCCCTTATAGCCGTGGCGCATCACACCAGCGATCCATTTGGGATTGGAGGCGCGTCCCCGCACTACACGGCCTATCTCCTCCTGCAGGGTGCGCGGAAGCGGCGCTTCAGGCCGCGAATGATCAATATGATAGCTGACCGGCGCCTCGCCACGCAGGGTCTCAACCGTCGCGGCCAGCCCGCCCTCAAACTGATAATAGTCGTCGCTGTCGAGCAGATCATGCTCGCGATTGTCCTGGTTTTGCAGAACCGCCTCTGCGGCCGTCAACCGTTTGCGCAGAAGATGCTCTTCCGCATCGCCTTGCCGCCCAGCTCCGTAGGCAAAGCCACCCCAGGCGAGGAACGCGTCGGCGAAATCAGAGCGATTGGACCAGCCACCCTCATCGATCAGCGCCTGAAGGCCGGCGCCATAAGCGCCTGGCATGGAGCCAAACACGCGGTAGCCAGATTGTCGGTCGGCATCATCAGGTGGCACACCGGCAGCGATCAATGATGCGCGGTCTACGCGTACACGGGCGGCGAGAGGGTTCATATCGTCTGGCTCATCGAGCGCCGCGACAGCACGCGACGCGCTGTCGAAAAGATCGATCTGGTGAGGGAAGGCATCTCGGAAGAAACCGGAAATGCGAAGCGTGACGTCGACCCGGGGCCGTTTTAGCTCTAACAGCGGTGTGACTGTGAAGCCTGTTACCCGGCCAGCGCCGCCATCCCATTGCGGCTCGGTACCGATCAGCGCCAGGGCCTGCGCGATGTCATCGCCGCCCGTGCGCATGTTGGCTGTGCCCCAGCAAGAGAGGACCGCGCTTTCTAGCCACTCGCCATGATCCTGAAAGTGGCGAACAAGCAATGCCTCTGCGGACGCCTTGCCAAGACGCCAGGCGGTAGGGGAGGGCACAGCCCGCACATCGACGGCATAGAAGTTTCGGCCCGTCGGCAGCACATCGGGACGGGCGCGGCTCGGCGCGCCAGAGGAGCCGGGCGGTACAAAGCGTCCGGCCAGTCCATCCAGAAGATGCTGCGTTTCATCATCGGCGCTTTGGACAAGTTTCGGCATCAAACTGCCTTCGATCCAACCCAGAACGGCAGCACTCTTTGGTCCAGGCGCGCGCGTCTCACCTTTCACCAACTGCAATGCGTAAGCTTCAAGGCGTTCCACAGCATCACCGACGGTACGCCATGGATCATCGCTCAGCGCTGCCAGCGGCTGTGGCTTGGTAAGCGCCCATGGTTGCCCGAACTCCCGCGTTAGCGGGTCGAAATCGAAACCAAGATCACTGGCGAGTGCGCGTAAGAGAGAGGCATCTTCCAAGTTGGAACCGCGCGGCAAACGGGCAATCGCTACCGTAAGGTCAGCGACCTGCTGCTTATCAGGCAGTGAGCCGAACACATGCAGCCCATCGCGAATCTGAAGCTCTTTAAGATCGCAGAGCGCGGTATCGAGCGTGATGAGATCGTCGGAGGCTTCGCCCTTCAGGCCGATATCCTCGGCGAGCCCGGTTTCCTGCGCAAAGCCAAGGATGTCGCTGGCCAGTGCCTTGGCGCGGAGCGGATCGCTGGCCACAGCCATGGCATACTCGTCGAGAAGCGCTTCCAGTTCTTGGAAGGGGCCGTGACTTTCTGCGCGCGTGAGCGGCGGTGTCAGATGATCGACAACAACCGCCGCCGTGCGCCGCTTGGCTTGGCAGCCTTCGCCGGGATCATTGACGATGAAAGGGTAGAGGACTGGCAGGTCACCAAGGATTGCCGACGGAAAACAACCCTCGGAAAGCGCCAGCGCATTGCCCGGCAGCCATTCCAAATTTCCATGCTTGCCGAACTGAATGACGGCGTCAGCTTCGCGCTGCAGGAAGGCATAGAAGGCAAGATAGGCGTGCGGCGGCACAAGGTCGGGATCGTGATAGGTCTCCGCTGGATCGATGTTGTAGCCGCGTGCTGGCTGAATGCCGATCCATTGTTTGCCGAAGGCATGCAAGGGCAAGGCAAAAGCCCCATGGGTGACATGCGGATCGTTTTCAGGCACGCCCCAGCGATCGACCACAGCAGCTCGGATCTTTTCAGATAGGCGATCGAAGAAGGTCTGATAATCTTCCAGCGACAACCGTGCTCCCGTCTTGGCAACAAAGCTGTCAGGCATGTTGGTCGGGCCAGCCAGCAAGGTGCCCATCAGCGCATCATCGCTCTGCGGCAGGTCGCCGACTTCATAGCCATCACCCTTCATCGCCTTCAGGAAACGAACCACGGATTGAGGCGTATCGAGACCGACGCCATTGCCGATCCGGCTCGCCTTGGTTGGATAATTGGCAAGGACAATGGCCACACGCTTATCGGGCGCCTGCAACTGCCGAAGTCTGGTCCACCGGGCCGCCAAGCGCGCCAGCGCCTCGGCGCGTTCTGCATGGGGTTCGTACCGAACCGGCGCGAAGGCCGTCAGAGCGTCGCGCTCGTCTTGACGCTTGAAGCTGACCGCCGGGCCGTGAATCCGGCCATCGAGCTCCGGCATCGCGACATGCATCACAAGGTCAGTGCCCGACAGCCCTCGCGAGCTTTCCTCCCAAGCCTCACGCGACACACCCGAGAGAACGGCCTGCAGCACCGGGGCTCCGGTCTGGCTGAGCGGCCCGCCATCATCACTGGACGAGGCAAAGGCCGTGCAGTTGATGATCACCGGCGGATCTATGGCAGGAAGGTGCTCGGCCAGGAATCCGGTCGCTTCCTCATCTTTAAGGCTTGGCAAAAACACTGGCACCGGACGCAGGCCATGGGCTGTCAGGCGCTCGCAGACTACCCTTATCGGGTCGGTCGTTCCCGCCTGAAGCAGGCTGCCATAGAAAACCACTGGAATGCTGCCGGCCTCAGCTTCAGCGTCGGCGGGCAGGGGGAGCAGTGTCTGCGGATCGCATAAGCCAACTCGAGCCAAGGTCGCGACGGCCAGTGTTTCGAGGTCCGGCAAAGCTCCCCGCGCCAAACCGTCCAACAAAAGCAGCGCCCGCAGCCGGTTTTGCGGCCCACCTGCCACGCACAATTGCCAGAAACGCCGAGCAAGCGACAGCGGCACGGTTGAGTACCCGGCAAGACCAGCATCCCAATTGGTTTCGCCTGGAACGACAAGGAGTTGAATCCCCTCGCGCCGCGCCAGCGTGCTGACTTGCTCCAGACCATAGGCCCAATAATCCGCTCCACCGATCAGTCGGATAACGATCAGTTTCGCTTTGCTCAACGTCGCCTCGACATAAAGGTCGACCGAGTAGGGGTGCTTGAGCTGCAACAGGCTCGCCAGCCGCAGGGACGAGGCAATGTCGGCATTCGCAGCATCAAGCGCAAAGGCCGAAAGCTCCGACTCCGCAGCCGAAAGAAACACGATGTCCCCTGGTGGCTGATCGAGATCGACCGGCTCATCCCCATCATCAATGCGCCCTGCCTGAGCAGCCAGAACGTGCATGTTAAGCGGCGCTTTCGACCAGTGCGGCTTCCGGCAAGGTGGGCAGTGGCGCAAGACCGATCACGACCAAGCCCGTCTTACGCGTTCGTTCCGAGCCATCGAACCAGGATACGACACGCGGCCCGACGGCCTGCACAACGACCGGCGCCGGCTTGCTGGCGATCTCTGCAACGCCCTTGACGCGCAGAACACCCGGAAGCGCGCAAAGCTGCTCCAGATAAGCGTCGAGCGCCTGTTTGCTTTCAAAGGTTCCTGGATCAATCACGGTTGAAGCAAAAGCATCGTGATCATGATCGTGATGGTGGTGCTCATGATGATGGTGGTCATCGTCCCCATCATCATGGTGGTGGTGGTTGTGATCGGCCTCGCGACCGGCCATGTTGAACTCTGACTCTGAGCCAAGACCAATCAGAACGTCCGCCGGTAGACCTGCCTCGGTTGACCGCACGGTTCCAACGCCCGACCGGCGGCCATGCAAAGCAGCCTCCACCTTGGCCATTTCGGTCTCTTCTAAGCGGTCGGTCTTGGACAGGATGACGATATCCGCACAGCGCATCTGATCGGCGAACAGCTCATCCAGGGGCGTATCATGGTCAATGCTGTCATCGGCCGTGCGCTGGGCGTCGATCTTCTCCGGCTCGCTGGCGTAAAGACCATGCGCTAGAGCCTCAGCGTCAGCCACGGTCACCACGCCATCAACCGTCGTCCGGGCCGCGACCGACGGCCAGCGAAACGCCTGCACCAGCGGCTGCGGCAGGGCCAAGCCGGACGTTTCGATAACGATGTGCTCAGGTGCCGGATCGCGCGCGAGCAGCATCTCCATAGTGGGCAGAAAATCATCGGCCACCGTGCAACAGATACAGCCATTGGTCAGTTCCACCACATCCTCATCGGCGCAGCCTTCTATGCCGCAGCCGGCGATCTGTTCGCCATCAAACCCCAGATCGCCAAACTCATTGACGATTAGGGCGATCCGCTTGCCACCAGCCTGTCGCAACAGATTTTGGATGAGCGTGGTTTTGCCCGATCCAAGGAAGCCGGTGATGATCGTGGCGGGGATGCGGTCGGTCATGAATTGGGTTCCTTCAAAACAAGCGGCAGGCCCGCTGCAACCAAATGAACGTGGGTGGAAAGGGCGGCGACCCGCTGATTGAGAATGCCCTGGGCATCACGAAAACGCCGGGCGAGAGCATTCTCTGGAACGATGCCAAGGCCGGTTTCGTTGGAGACGAACACAACCGGTCCAGCGCGGCGTTCGATTGCCTCGCAAAGACGATCCGTTTCGGCGGCCAAGTCAGCATCGGCAAGCAGCCGGTTGGTGAGCCAGAGCGTCAGGCAGTCAACAAGCGCGATCCGATCCGACGCGAGCGAGCTTGCCAGCTTGCCGGCCAGGTCGTGCTGCTCTTCAATCGTCTGCCATCCTTCGGCCGCGCGCATCGACTTATGGGCATCAATCCGCTCTTCCATCTCGGAATCATGGGCAGCAGCGGTCGCAATGTAGAGCTTGGAAAGCCCGCTCTCCCGGCACAGGCCTTCAGCGTGGCGCGACTTTCCAGAGCGTGCGCCACCGAGAACCAATGTGCAGGTGTGGGGAGAATCGACCATCCATCCCAAAACGTTTGGCCGTCAGGAGGATGGACGTGAAAGAGACCAGCCCCCGGCTAGCCCACAATCCGCCCCGGCACACCCCATCCGGCTGGTTTCACACGCTTTGGCAGGTCTCCTGGCTCGCGGGGTCACCGGAGGATGCGCCTTCCCGTCCCTCAAAGGAACAGTGGCTTAAGCATCCGCCGCGCCGTTTACAGTTGCGGGGGCAGCTGTGGCTTTGACGAGCCTTGTGAAGTCCGTCGCACCACATTCCCTTTTCACCGCCGGTTAGGCGGCACCAAAGCTCTTTCCGTGTAGCAGCAGGAGACGATGCTTGGGAAGCACGACTTTGCGACCAATGATTGTCGGCGCCCGGGCCTTGCCCATTTGCATCGCCCAACCAAACCGCTAGAAGCATGCACGCTCGCAATCGCCAAAGCTCTGAACGTCCGATGCGCCCCACCCATCCGCTCTTCACCGGCCTGCCGACGACAATTTTCGAGGTGATGAGTCGGTTGGCGATTGAGCACGATGCGATCAATCTTGGGCAGGGCTTTCCGGATGTCGATGGACCCGAAGAGGTTCGCCGCAAGGCGGCCGATTCGCTGATGGACGGGCCGAACCAATATCCACCCATGATGGGACTGCTGGTTCTGCGGGAGGCGATTGCGGCAAGCGAGAAGCGGTTTTTCGGTATCGATCGTGATCCAGCCGATGTCTTGGTCACCTCGGGCGCGACCGAGGCGCTCTCTGATGCCCTTATGGCGCTGATCGAACCGGGAGATGAGGTCGTCGTTTTTGACCCGGCCTATGATTGCTACATCCCGTTGATCGAGCGCGCCGGCGGCAAGGCACGTCTCGTCCCACTTCAGCCGCCCCACTGGTCTTTTTCTGATGACGCTTTGGACGCAGCGTTTTCGGATCGCACCAAGGCCGTTTTGCTCAACAACCCACTGAACCCATCGTCCAAGGTCTTCAGCCGGGACGAGCTACAGCGCCTCGCCGACCGGGTCTTGCATCATGATGCCTATGCCATCTGCGATGAGGTCTACGAACACATTGTCTTTGGCGAAGCGGAGCACATCCCGTTTGCGACCCTGCCAGGTATGGCGGAGCGCACGGTGCGCATTGGGTCGGCAGGCAAGAGCTTTTCGCTGACCGGCTGGAAGGTGGGCTATGTATCCGGTCCGGCTGCCCTGATCGCGCCGATCTCCAAGGCGCATCAGTTCACCACCTTCACCACGCCTCCCAATCTCCAGATCGCGGTGGCATACGGGCTGGACATGCCTGACGCCTATTTCAAAGCGTTGGCCAATGATTTGGAAACCAAGCGCGATCGATTGGCCGCTGGTTTAGGGGCAGCAGGCTTCCCGACCTTGCCGGCTGATGGCAGCTACTTCTTGATCGCCGATATCGCCTCGCTTGGACTTGGCAACGATGTCGAGGCGGCCCAGCGCATGACGGTCGAAGCCGGTGTGACCACCGTTCCCATGTCCGCCTTTTATCGTGGCGAGGCACCAGACCATCTTTTGCGGTTTTGTTTCTGCAAGCGCGACGAGGTGCTGGACGACGCAGTGACGCGGCTTGCCGCCTGGCGTGAACGGGGCTTCAAGGCCGCCGCCTGACAGGTTGCGGCGCTCCTCAGGACAGAGCGCTGTTGTTTTCCACCAGCAGTGGCGGCGGCACATCGTCGGTCTTGGCCAGATCGCCGGTCGCCCGGTCCCATCCATGCATGCCAATCACGGCGCCATCGAGGGTGTCTTCAAAGATGTTGTCGCGGATGATGCTCGGTCCAACCCCATCGACCACTGAAACGGTGACACCCATGCTCGCGTGGCGCACGATGTTCTGAGAGATGATCACGTTGCGAAGGTTTGGCCCAAAGCCGGCGCGTATCCCCGCATAGGGGGCATTCTCAACAACGTTGGCGACCACCGTCGTATCGGCGGCCACGCTGATGCCGGTGCCATAGGTCGGCCAATCGGTCGGGAGGGTCGTTTCAAGCCTTAGGTTGCGCACCAGATTGCCCTGAACAACGGCCATACGCCCGCCTTCCGACAAGCTACCAACGCTGATGCCGTTGGCGGCATCATCGACCACATTGTTGGCAATCACCGCACCCTCAGAACCGAATTCGACATCGAGCCCGGTCTCACCGGAGGCCGCGCAGTGATTGTTGACGATCTGTACGTTCGAGGCCGCGTTGCATCGCACGGCGCTGAAAACGCAGTCCCGGATCGTGTTGTTGGCAATCATCACATCGTCGGCGCGGAAGGCGTGAATGCCGTTGCCGAACGAGCCCGTGCCATCTGATCTCGCGCCGATCCGCGCGATGCGGTTGCCGATGATTTGCGTACCATCGTGCCCCGCGCTCCAGCGATGCACGAGGATGCCATTGTCGGCGCAATCGGTGACCACATTGTCCCGGATAGCGATACCTTGCCCATCGTTGGAAACAATCGCAGCACCGCGAGCGCCGGAGAGCTGGCATCGCTCGATCCGACCTTCCACGCGATCGAACACAACGCCATCCTTGGCGGAGCCAAGGAACTGGCAGTCCTCAATAGCAATGTTGGTGCCCGTAGAAATGTGCAGAAGCGCAGGCGCATAGCCGGCCATGCGCCGATTGTCGCCCTCAATAACAAGGCCTTGCAGCCGGAGATTGTTGACCTCGTTGGCGAACAACAGATGCCCGTCACCGGCATAACGGATGCGCGAGCGACCAGGCACGCCAATGATGCTGAGCCCCGACGGCAGGTCGATGTTGCTGACCAGATAGTCGCCCGCTGGCAGGAACAGAGGTTTGCCGTCTGCCGCCGCTTGATTGATCGCCAGCTGGAAGGCCGCGCTCTGGCTATCGACCGTCCCGGGACGAACGCCATAGGTCGCCGCGTCCATGGATCCACGGAGATCGGCCAGCACGGTTTGCGCGCGCGACCGCGACGGCGCGAGGAGCGCTCCACCAAGGCCGATGGCGCTGGCGTTAAGAAAGTTGCGTCGCGAAAGAACAGGTCGGCGTGCCATGCAGGCAGCAGCGCAAGGGCTGTGCCAGAGGGACCTGTCCTATTGTGAAACACCTAGAGATTGGCAGCTTTAACGATTTGTTCAACAGCCATTGAGGGCGCCAGAGACCCCAATCCGACAGCCTCTTCAGCCTCTGCAATCGCTGTTTTCAAAGCCGGGTCGCGGGTCAGTCGCTCTAGAGCTCGTTCGCGCAACATGTCGCGCATCCAAGCAAGGTTCTGGTCGGTCCGACGCTTGGAAAAGAGGCCCGCAGCTTCGTGCTTGGCTTTGTAGTCGCGGATCGTTGCCCAAAGGGTATCGAGGCCATCGCCGTGAAGGCCGGACTGGGTAAGGACTGGCACGGTCCACACTGGCGAGGTTGGCGCAAGGATATCGAGTGCGGCGCGACAATGGGTTGCTGCCTTGCGCGCAGCAGTCGCCATCTCGCCATCGGCTTTATTGATGGCGATGATGTCGGCGATTTCCAGCACACCCTTTTTGATGCCTTGAAGCTCATCGCCCGCGCCGGGGAGCATGAGGACGGTGAACACATCGACCATGCCCGCGACCGCCGTCTCAGACTGGCCGATGCCCACCGTTTCCACGATCACGACGTCGAAGCCAGCCGCCTCACACAGAAGAATCGTTTCACGGCTCTTCGCGGTCACACCACCCAAAGTGCCGGCCGAAGGCGAGGGCCGAATGTAGGCCGCACGTGACGCGGCAAGCTTCGCCATGCGGGTCTTGTCACCCAAGATAGACCCGCCGGTTCGTGTCGACGAAGGATCGACGGCAAGAACCGCAATCTTATGGCCTTCCTCAATCAGCATGGAACCGAAGCGGTCGATGGTGGTTGACTTGCCGACGCCTGGAGCACCTGTGATTCCGACGCGGATGGAACCGCCGGTCTTCGGCATAAGAGTGTTGAGGAGCGCGCGTGCCGTTTCACGATGGTCCGCGCGGCGAGATTCCACCAAGGTGATGCCGCGCGCCAAAGCTGATCGGTCGCCGGCGAGAATTGCACCTGCCAGAAACTTGGCGTCGGGCCCGGTCGCCGCGCTCACGGTTCCCAGATCATTCGGTTAAGGACAGCCTCGTTCAGATCGTTGCCCGTCGGCATCGCACCGCCCTGCCACAGCGGAACGGAATAGACATAGGTGATGGCGCTTCCATTGCGTCCACAAACGGCCATGCCTTCCCAGGTCGATTGACCTTCCTGGCATTGCATGGCGTTGCCGCCGGTCTGCCGATAGGTCATCCCGACACGCGCGCCGCCTGGCCCTGGAACGTCTTCTGAAACAATTTGAATAGCCGAGATGCGTCCGCCGCCTCCTTGAAAGCGCGCCATCTGAAGGCCCGAAGGTCCGAAGGCAGCAAGCTGCGCCGTGACCGTCCCATTGTAGGTGGCGTTGACAGTTTCAACACGCGCGCCGCCAAGCGCTTGTGAGATCGCGCTCGTGGAAAAGGGCGTCGACTGATCAACCAGGCCAACGCCTGTTTCGCTCAGTTCGAGTCCGGGCACAGTTGTGGGCTGAACGGGCACAGCAGCAGCAAACTCCTCACGGCCTGAACAAGCCGCAAGAACCAAACAACCAAAGATCGAGAGCAGAACCCCGCGAACGCGGGCTGATTAGAACGCAGACATGACCGGCGTTTTTGCGGATTCGACGCGCCGTGCCATAGCCTTGGTCGATTAGGTTATCGTCACCGCCGTGCCAGAAGCCGTGACCATCAGCATGGAGCCGCCCTGGCCCACCGTCTCATAGTCAAGGTCGATGCCGATGATGGCGTTGGCACCAATGGCTTGCGCCCGCTCCTGCATCTCCTGCATGGCAATGGTACGGGCCTTGGCAAGCTCCTGCTCATAGGCGCCGGATCGCCCGCCAACGATATCGCGAATCCCCGCGAACAGATCCTTGAAGATGTTGGCGCCGACAATCGCCTCGCCGGTAACCACACCGCGATAGTCGGTAATGGTCTTGTCTTGCAGGGTAGAAGTTGTGGTGAGGATCATAGGGCTTCTTTCGTTGGCGCTTTCACTCTGTGCCTTTGGCACAACCACTCAAGCGCTGGGCGCCGTCACTCAGCCGCCTGTTGGCCGTATCCTAGGCGCTGGTTCAAATCATCGATCAACTCAACTGCGGCATCGGCTATCACGGTACCGGGCGGGAAGATGGCTGCGGCACCGGCCTCCTTCAAGGCATCGAAGTCTTGCGGCGGGATAACGCCGCCGACCACGATCATGATATCGGCACGTCCTTCGGCTTCCAGCGCGGACTTAAGTGCCGGCACAAGGGTGAGGTGACCGGCAGCAAGCGAAGACACGCCGACGACATGCACATCGTTTTCCACCGCCTGACGGGCAGCTTCCTCAGGCGTTGCAAACAGCGGGCCGATATCGACGTCAAACCCAATGTCAGCAAAGGCTGAGGCTATGACCTTTTGTCCCCGATCATGGCCGTCTTGGCCCATCTTGGCGACCAGAATGCGCGGGCGCCGGCCATCGGCTTCCTCAAACGCATCGGTCATGGCAAGCGCTTTGACGATGGCATCGGACATGGCTCCGGCCTCCCGCTTGTAGACACCTGATATGGCTTTAATCTCCGCCCGATGCCGGTCGAAGACTTTCTCCATCGCGTCGGACATTTCGCCGACAGTGGCGCCGGCCCTGGCTGCATCGACGCAGAGCGCCAGAAGGTTGCCATCGGCTCCTGCGCCATCGGTGAGCGCGGTGAGGGCGGCATTGGTTGCGCTCTGATCGCGCTCGGCGCGCAGTTTCTCAAGCTTTGCCAGTTGCTGCTCACGCACCGCGGCATTGTCGACCTTCAGGATGTCGATCGGCTGTTCGCGCTCCGGCTTGTAGCTGTTGACGCCAATGATTGATTGCCGCCCGGAATCGATGCGCGCCTGTGTCTTGGCCGCTGCTTCCTCGATCCGCATCTTCGGGATGCCTTTTTCGATGGCCTTGGCCATCCCGCCGAAGCCTTCGATCTCTTCGATATGCTCCATTGCGCGTGCGGCAAGGTCGGCCGTGAGCCGCTCCACAAAGTAAGAGCCGCCCCACGGATCAATGACCCGTGTGGTGCCCGATTCCTGTTGCAGGAAGAGCTGCGTGTTGCGAGCGATGCGGGCTGAGAAGTCCGTCGGCAGCGCCAGCGCTTCATCTAGGGCATTGGTGTGCAGGCTTTGCGTATGGCCCTGTGTGGCCGCCATCGCCTCAACGCAGGTGCGGATCACATTGTTGAATACGTCCTGGGCCGTCAGAGACCAGCCGGACGTTTGCGAGTGGGTGCGCAGGGCCGTTGATTTGACGTTCTTCGGAGAGAACTCCTGCATCAGCTGCGACCACAACAGCCGGCCAGCGCGCAGCTTGGCAACCTCCATGAAGAAGTTCATGCCGATGGCCCAGAAGAACGAAAGCCGAGGCGCGAAGGAATCAATGTCCATGCCAGCGGCAACCCCACGGCGGGCATATTCGATGCCGTCAGCCAGCGTGTAGGCAAGCTCCAGATCCGCCGTCGCACCAGCTTCTTGCATATGGTAGCCGGAGATGGAGATAGAGTTGAATTTCGGCATCTCCTTCGACGTGTAGGCGAAGATGTCGGAGATGATCCGCATCGAAGGCGCAGGCGGATAGATGTAGGTGTTGCGGACCATGAACTCCTTCAGAATGTCGTTCTGAATGGTCCCGGCAAGCTTGTCTGGTGACACACCCTGTTCTTCAGCGGCGGTTATGTAGAGCGCCATGACGGGCAGAACGGCACCGTTCATGGTCATGGAGACGGACATGGTGTCGAGCGGGATGCCGTCGAAAAGCTGCCGCATATCGAGGATGCTGTCGATTGCAACGCCCGCCATGCCAACGTCCCCGGCGACGCGCGGATGATCGCTGTCATAACCCCGGTGGGTGGCGAGGTCGAAGGCAACCGATAGCCCTTTTTGGCCCGCTGCCAGATTGCGTCGGTAGAAAGCGTTCGACGCCTCAGCAGTCGAGAAGCCAGCATACTGGCGAACAGTCCAGGGCCGCTGGACATACATTGTGGGGTAGGGGCCGCGTACATAGGGCGCGATGCCAGGAAAGCTGCCAACATGCTCCAGTCTGGCGCGATCTTGATCGGAGTAGTTCCGCAGAACGTCGATGCCTTCGGGCGTTTCCCACACCGTGCCGCTGGCCGATGGAATGGTGGCCGGTGAGAAGTCCGGTATCGGCAGGGCGGCGAAATCGGGCAATTTGCTCATGCCGGTTCTCCCGTGTTCGACGGCTCAAGCGGTGCCAGCTCCAGCCGATCAGCATAGAGCTTCAGCCCCTCCTTGAGGCGGTAGGAGACCGGCGCAACATCCTCCACTTCGACCGGATATTCCGTTTCCAGTTGGAAGACGGTGGCGCCTGTGAGCTTGCGATCGCCCGCCGCGATCTCAGTGGCGCGTGCCTCCTGCGAGGTTTTCACACGCGCTTGGATCGCGCCGGACGCGAGCGAGCGCAGAACGCCGCCTTCGGCTTCGATAGTTTGGAAGGCGGACCATGCCTTCTCGCACAGCGTCTCTGTGTAGTGTTCGTAAAGCCCCGAACCCGCCGCTGGGTCATTGACCTGGTCCAACGAGCTCTCTTCCAAAAGCACCAACTGGGTGTTCCGCGCGGTGCGCCGCGCAAACCCATCAGGGAAACCGAGGGCTTGGGTGAAGGGCAGGGTCGTCACCGTATCGGAGCCGCCAACGGCTGCGGCAAACACCGCCGTGGTGGTCCGCAGCATGTTCACATGCGGATCGCGTTTGGTGAGCATCCGCAATGAAGTCTCAGAGTGAAGGCGCGGGGCAAAGGCGTTGATGTCGCAAGCTTCCATCAGCTTTGCATGCAAAAGCCGGAGCGCGCGCAGCTTGGCAATACCGGCGAACTGATCGGCGTCCACGGATACCATCAAAAGGGTGCGCTCGGCCGCAAGCGCTGGATCATCAATGCTACGCATCGCAAGCGCCAGACCGGCCAGGATGAAGCCCAATTCTTCGGCGTCCGTTCCACCGGCATTGTGCACAAGCCGGCCGTCGGCGCGGAAGATGGTCCCGCCGAACCCGAAGGCTAGAAGCTGATGGAAATGACGGCCCTGCGCTTCCAAAGCGGTTTGCTCATCGCCGCGCAGACCACCGGTGCCAGCCAGAATACTGGCCGGATCAAGGCCGAAATCGACATGGATGGAGGTGTTGGCCGGTGCAGAGGCATCCAAGACGGCGGCCAAAGCGCGCGCGTCACGCGCCCGGGCCGGTGAGGGATCAAGCGTCAGGCGAATGGCATCGGTCAGGACACCATCCAGAACGACCGGCAGATCGTCCGTTAAAACACCATAGCCATAGGCGCCAGGTGATCCTTGGCATGCCAGCATCAGGCCGGTCGCGCCGCCCTCAAGGTCAGCCATAGCCTGGGCATGCGCTTTAGCAGGGTCCGGATGATCAACCCTTTGGGCGATGGTCCATGGCACGTCGCCGCCGCGCATCGCAATCGCGGGATCAGACGCCGTAGGGTAAAGCGGCTGAAGTGTAATGCCATCATCGGTTTGGTGAACGAGGCTGTCAGCAGATGCGCCTTTCAGTGCCTTGTCGACCAAGGCCTGCCATCGCGCAAATCCGCCATCCTCAAAACCCGCCGCGTTCATGCCCGAACTCATCGCGTCTGCCACTCCCGTTTGAGAACGTCTTTTACCTGTGCATGCGGTGCAACAAAAGGTTCCTGCCTGCTGATAGGCCTAAGCCTTTGGACGCAAAGTCTTTTGGCCGAGAGCTTTAGGCGCTGCCATAGTGATGCAGCGAGGGGCGTCGTACAGCCCATCACCGACAGCAAGGCCCGGGCGGGTTTCATTCTTCCCAAACTGGGGCCTTTTGCTGCGGGGCTACGATCATTAAGCTGGCTATCACTCCCCCTTCGCCGAGGCGGCACCGTGCCGGCCATCGGAATCCGAGACACGGCAATGACAGACATTCTCTTTCTTTCCTTCGTTTTTCTCATTGCCGGTGTTGTGGCGGTACCGATCGCCACAAGGCTCGGTCTTGGCTCGGTGCTTGGCTACCTCTTGGCCGGCATTGCGATCAGCCCGATCCTGACGCTGTTCAATGTCGATGTGATCGCGATCCAGCACTTCGCCTAGTTTGGTGTTGTGATGATGCTCTTTCTCGTTGGCTTTGAGCTGGAGCCTATGCTTTTGTGGAAGATGCGCGGCCGGCTGTTTGGTCTTGGTGGTGGTCAGGTAGCCTTTACGGCCGCTGCCGTTGCCGCCGGCTGCATGGCCCTCGGCCAGCCCTGGACGGTGGCGCTCGCAATCGGCCTCATCATGTCTCTGTCGTCGACGGCCATCGTGCTTCAAACGCTCAATGAAAAGGGCTTGATGCGCAGCGATGGTGGCGAGGCGAGCTTCTCTGTCCTGTTAGCCCAGGATATCGCCGTTATCCCAATGCTCGCTTTCATCCCGCTGCTTGCGATGCCTGAGCTTATGGAGCTTGGCACGACGGCTGCGGGGCATGCCGATGTTGCACATGGCGAGGTTGCCCATTCAGATGCGGGCCATGGCGATGGTGGGCATGGAGACGGCCCCACGATGAGCCTGGTTGAAGGGCTGCCTGGCTGGCAAGCCGCGCTTGTAACCCTTGCGGCCATCGGCTTTGTCATCCTTGGCGGCAGCCTTTTGACCCGCCCTATATTCCGCTTCATCGCCCTTGCCCAGTTGCGTGAACTGTTCACCGCGACCGCACTGATGATCGTTGTCGGCATTGCCCTTTTGATGTCGCTGGTTGGGCTTTCACCCGCGCTGGGTGCCTTCCTCGCCGGTGTTGTGCTTGCCAACAGTGAGTATAGACACGAGCTGGAATCGGACATTGAGCCGTTCAAAGGGCTGTTGCTTGGCCTGTTCTTTATGACCGTTGGCGCGAGCATCAACTTCGCGCTGTTGTTCGATCAGTTCTTCATCGTTCTCGGCCTGACGATTGGCCTGATCGCCATCAAGGCGGGCGTGTTGCTCATCCTGTCGTTGATCTTCGGCGTACGGGGAAGCGACAAATGGCTTTTGGCCCTCGGCTTGGCACAGGCAGGCGAGTTCGCCTTCGTCTTGTTGTCCTTCACAGTTGCCAACGCCGTCATCCCGCCAGAACTTTCCGATCAGATTCTTCTGGTCGTGGCGCTGTCCATGCTTCTGACGCCGGCGCTTTTCATTGCCTATGACAGGCTGATTGCGCCGCGTTTCGCCGAAGGACAGCGCGATCCCGATGCCATTGATCGTCAAAGCCCGATCATCATCGCCGGGCGCGGTCGGGTCGGCGGCATTGTTGACCGCATGCTGACCTCGGCCGGTTATTCACCAACGGTGATCGACTTCAACTCCAAGCAGATCGACAATCTGCGCAAGTTTGGCGTCCAGACCTACTTCGGTGATGCCACCCAGCCCGATCTATTGAGCGCGGCCGGCATCGCTGATGCTAAGCTGCTGGTCGTCGCCATCGATGGTCAGGATCAGATCAACGACATGGTGCGCTATGTGCTGAAGACGCACCCGAACCTTCATGTGCTCGCCCGCGCGATCAATCGGGAACATGTGTACCAATTGTGGTCCATCGGATGTCGCGACATTGTGCGTGAAACCTATGACAGCTCGATCCGCATGGGACGTTCGGCCTTTGAAGCCTTAGGCTATTCCCGTTCCAAGGCCCAACGCATGGCCGACGCCTTCAACCAGATGGACAGGCGCGCCATGGTGCGTGTGGCGGATGCCTTCGATGTCAACCTGCCGATCACCGAGAACGACGCTTACATCGCCCGCGTGCGGGAGATTCTCGGGCCGTGGCAAGCCGAGCTTGGCAAGGAGATGGACGCTATCGCGAACGAGCCCGATCAGGAGGATGATCCCGACATCGCCAAGCCGCGCAAGTCTTCCAAGATGGTCGACGGCGAGGAGGTCGACCCCGAGGAGAATGACCCCGTCAACCAGGGTTCACGCTCAGGTTAGGGTTCACGTCAGGAGCGAAGCAGATTGCGACGGCTCAGCGCGCTGAATCCGACCGCAACGAGAATGATTGCACCGACTAGGATCTCACGCACGTAGCTGTCGACCCTGAGCTGTGTCAGGCCGTTGTCGAGAATGCCCAGGATCACAACACCGGCAACAGTCGCAAGCACACGCGGTTGGCCATCGCGCGTGATGGTCATGCCCAGGAACACAGCCGCTATGGCGGTCAGCATAAGCCCGTCGCCCTGCGTTGGGTTCGCCGACGCGACCCGGCTGGCATACATCAAACCGGCGAGCGCGGCGCCCACGCCGGTGAAGGCAAAGGCCGTCAGCCGAAGGCTGGTCACCGGTAACCCAGCGAGCCTTGAGGCTTCGCGATTTCCGCCGAGCGCATAAAGCCGGCGGCCATAGCTGGTGTGCTCCAAAACCACCCAGATGATGAAGATCACAGCCAGCGCGACGAGCGTCAGGTTGGGAAAGACCAGAAGCCGATCATCGGCTGAGCCGATGACCGGGCCGTTCCTCGCAAAGTCGCCGAACGCATCTGGGATGTCCCGGCCGAAGATAGTCCGCCCATCGCTGATGAGGAACGCAAGGCCGCTGAAAACGGTAAGCGTGGCGAGCGTCGCGACGAAGGGCAGAATGCCGATCAGGCTGACAACCAGCCCATTAAAAAGCCCGCCCACCAGCCCGACCCCCAAGGCCACGGCCAGCGCGGCTGGGATCGACCAGCCAGCGACAAAAAGCATGGCGGCAACCACGCCAGCGAGCGATGCCATCGCGCCGACGGAGAGGTCAAAATCCCCCATTACCATGACGACGGTCATCGTGGCGGCGACGACTGCCAGCATGCTGATTTGCTGAGAGATGTTGAGCAGGTTTCGAGGCGTGAGGAACGTGTCCGGCAGGCTGATGGCAAAAAACGCCACCACCGCCAGCATGCCAATGATGCCGCTGAAACGTCGGATCGTTCCGGTCATGCTGCCTTCTGCTCCTGATAGAACCGCGAAAGAAGGGCCGCCTCGGTCATCCTCTCGGACGAGACGATGTCGACCATCTGTCCCTCCTGCAGGATAGCAATGCGATCGGAAAGCCCAATCAGCTCCGGCAGGTCAGAGGACGTCATGACGATGGCTTTGCCGGCGTCACTCAACGCCCGAATGATCCGGTAGAGGTCAAAGCGCGCGCCGATATCGACCCCGCGCGTTGGCTCGTCGAGCAGCAGAACGCTCGGATTGCCCGCCAAGGCACGGGCAAACATCACTTTCTGTTGGTTCCCACCGGAAAGCTGGCGGGTTGGCTGCTGGAGGTCGGCATATTTCAGCCGAACGCGCTCGCCTTCAGCATCGGCGATCTTGGTTTGGCGCTGCGGGTCGAGGAAATAGCGTCCTCGCGCAAAAGGCGTGAGGTGCGGAAGCGCAACATTCTCCGTGATCGAGCGATCGAGCATCAAACCCTCTGCGCGCCGCTCGCGTGGGATGTAAGCAAGACCCTGCGCCCAAGCTTCTGCCGGTTTGGTAGCCAGCGGTCTACCGTCCAGCAGCACCTCGCCAGCGTCACGATGCAAGTCGCCGATCAGCGCGCGTAAGAGCGAGCCGCGACCCGAGCCGGTCAATCCACCTAGTCCCAAAATCTCTCCCGGCTGAACATCAAAGCTGATGTTTTTTAAGCGCCCCGCAGATAGTGAGGAAACCCGAAGCGCCGGCCGCCCGGATGAAGGCAAGGCGCTGGTGAGTGCAGGAAAAAGACCGGAGAGATCGCGCCCGGTCATCGCATGGATAATCCGGTCTTGATCGGTGTCCGCTCGTAGAACGGTTTCAATATGCTGCCCATCCCGCAACACAGTGACCCGTTGGCTGAGGCGCAGCACCTCCGGCATTCGGTGCGAGACATAAAGCACACCAACGCCTTGGTCAGTCAGCGTGTTGATGACGGTAAACAGGCGCTCGGATTCTTCACCGGTGAGAGCCGCTGTCGGTTCATCCATGACATAGTGCCACGGATCACTTTGTTGCTCGTTCTTGATTAGCGTGCCGCAGATGCGCACCAGCATCTGATCGCCCGCGCCGAGCTCCGACATCGGTCGTTTGGGCGCGATATGACCGAGGCCTAGACGGGCCAGTGCCTCACCAGCTTTGCGATGAACCTCTCTCCAGTTCACAAGCCCAAAGCGGGTTGGATAGGGATGGTCCAGAAACGTGTTCTCGGCGACCGAGAGGCCGCGCACAGGATGCAGTTCCTGATGAATGAAACGCAGTCCCGCCTGCTGTGTGGCAGACGGTTGGCCCAGCACCAATGGCTTGCCACCCATCAAGAGGGAGCCGCTGTCGGGCCTGTCAACGCCAGCCAGAACGCGGATCAGGGTCGATTTGCCGGCCCCGTTTTCACCCATCAAGGCGTGCACCTCCCCGGCGTTCAGCGTGAAGCTTACGCCGTCCAAGGCTTGAACCGCACCAAACCGGCGGCTGATGCTTTGGATTTCCAGCCGGGTCATTTGGGAGGCCTATTCGGGATGAGGTTTGCGGCGCCGCGCTGAAACTCGGCGGCGCCTGCAGACTGCTTACTCGCCGACGTTCGCGCCAGTGATCAGCTGCGTCGGTACATAGATCACGCGCTGCACGAGCTCCTCGCCATCGATCAGACGGGCGACCGTGTCCGCCGTTGTGCTACCGATGCCCTGGAAATCCTGGGCGACAGAAGCTTCAAAGTTTCCACCCTGTGCTATCGCATCGCGCGCCTGCGGATTGGCATCGATACCTGTGATCACAATGCCTTCGCCTTCGCGGCCTGCAGCCTCGATCGCCTGCAACGCTCCAAGGGCCGGCTGATCCCACGCAGCCCAAACAGCAGAGATACTCCCTGGCTCTGGATTGGCGGCGAGCAACGCTTCCATCTGCGCGCGGCTATCAGCAATGCCGCCGTCGCTGACATCCGGAGTAATGCGGTCGATCACCTCAATGTCGGGGAAGTTGGCGAACACCGCATCGGCGATCACCCCGCGCACCTGAACGGGCGGGAACGGATCGAAGGTGAACATCACCACATTGCCTTCGCCGCCAATGCGGTTGGCCACATACACCGCCGTCTCGGCAGCCATGCCATAGCCGTTGGATGTGATGTTGGCGGCGACCAGTGGATCGCTTCCCGCATCCATGCCGACAACCGGAATGCCAGCATCAGAGGCTGTTCGTAGCCCGGCGCCGACTTGTGCCGGATCGACATTGATAACGATGGCATCGACACCCTGTGTCACAACATCTTCGATGCGGCTGATAACAGCGGCGACGTCACCGGCCGTATCAATCACATTGATCGTCCAGCCCATTTCCTCTGCCGTTTCGGTGAAGCCCTCGACATAGAACTGCGTACCCGGCTGCGCCAAATAGGGGGTGATCACGGCCACTTCCTGGGCCGAGGCCGAGCCGACAAGGCCAATGGCGAACGCCAGACCTGCCAAAGCTGTGCGGTTGTTCATTGTTCTTCTTCTCCCTAAACGCAGAGTGCTGAGACGTGTGGGATACATGCCAGCAGTTGTAGGGCACGTCCATACTGCCTGCCGGAACGGAAAAGAGCATGAGCGCAGCCAAGCAAAGCCCCGTCTTGATCGGTATCGATATTGGAACCAGCTCGGTGAAGGCCGTGCTGTCGAGTGTCGAAGACGGGGTGCTGGATAGCTTTTCAGCCTCACACGGCATGGCAAGACCCAAGCCCGGCTATGCCGAGCAGGCGCCAGCCGACTGGATGAAAGCCGTTCACGGCGCGTTGGAACAATTTGCCCGGCACTCCGCAGCTGGTTCTGTCGTTGCTATTGGCGTGACATCCCAGGTCAACACGCACCTCTTCTGTGATGATACCGTTAAACCGCTCGCGCCGGCGATCACCTGGCAGGACACGCGCGCCGCCGAAGAAGGGGCAGGGCTTGATGGCCGGCTGGATATGGATGCCAAGATCGCCGCGCTTGGTGCTCCGATCCCCATTGATGCCAGCCATGCCTTGTCGCGCATGTCTTGGATGAAAAAGACGCTGCCTGACCTGTGGGCCAAGACCCAACATGTCTTCGTACCTAAGGACTATGTGATCGCTGCGCTGACCGGCACCGTGACGGCCGATCCGTTAGCCTCCGTGGGGTTGGTCGGGACGGATCTTACCTATGCTGACGCGGTTCTAGACTTGCTGCCATGCTCGCATGATGTGCTGCCGCCTCTCGCCGACCCTTTGTCCATCGCTGGCGAGGTGCGCGACGGCCTGCCGTTTGCTGGCGTTCCGGTGGCCGTCGGAACCATGGATGCTTGGGCGTCCATGTTCGGTCTGGGCGTCGCTCGTGAGGGCGAGGCCATGTACCTGTCCGGAACCAGTGAGGTGCTGGGGCTTATCGCTGAACAGAGCGCCGGCACACCGGGCATCATCGTCTTTCCACCGTGGCGAGGCATCACGCTGCACGCGGCGCCGACCCAATCCGGCGGGGCATCGCTCGCCTGGCTGGGGAGATTGCTGGGACGGGATGTTGCGGAGCTTTCTGGTCTCGCTGCCCAGGCTGTCATTGCTCCCAACAGCCCGCTTTTTTTGCCCCATCTGGAAGGCGAGCGCGCGCCATTTTGGGACCCGCACAGCCGGGCTGGTTTTGCCGGGCTGTCCACCGCAACGGGACCAGAAGAGCTGGCAGCCAGCGTGATGGAGGGCGTTGCCTTCTCCGCACGCCTTGCCATCGAAGCGATGGCGACAAGCGGCGGGCAACCTATCACCGCTCTGCGTCATGGGGGCGGAGGCGCGGTCTCCGACATCTGGTGCCAGATACGTGCCAACGCCCTTGGCCGCACGTTGCATCGTGTCAGCGTGTCGGAAACCGGCGCGTCGGGTGCCCTGGTCATGGCGGGCGTGGCGGCAGGTGTCATGGATGATCTCGCCGCGTCTACCCAAGCGCTGGTGACAATCGACCGTGTCTTTGAACCAGACCCAGCAGCACCAGACTTAGCAACGGATCGCTTTGAGCAGTTCAAAGAACTCTATGCAGGTCTCTCTCCGATCGCTCGTGCTTTAAACGGTGTTTCTCGCGTTTAGCCTGCTCGCAGGAGGCTCAGGACATCTGCGCCCGCGCGACCAAAAACGGGAACCCGATCCAGCGGACAGTCCGCTGAGATGTCCTGCCCACCGTCATAGCGCTTGCCGTTCCATCCGCACTGCCAGTCCGCGCCCTCGGGCAGGTAAACTTGGCGTGTCTCCGCTCCAGCATCGAGAACCGGTGCAACAAGCAGATCATCACCGAACATGTAGGCGTCTGAAATGCCGGCGACCTGATTGTCATTCGGAAAATCGACGAGCAGGGGTCGCATCGGAGGCAATCCGCTGGCCGAAGCGTCTCCCATCAGCTTGCGCAGATAGGGGCTCATCCGTTCGCGCATCTGCATGTACTGGCCGAGGATGGTCTCGACCTCCGGCCCATAGCTCCAGACTTCGTTGTCAGCGCCGCCAAAGCTGAACTCGTGACCAAAGCGCGGGTCGCGTTCGGCATGCTGCCTAAATCCGTGCAGGCGGAACACCGGACAGAACGCCCCCCATTGGAACCAGCGGATGAGCAGTTCCTGGAAGGCAGGATCTTTGATGTCGCCGCCCTTGAATCCACCAATATCCGTTGTCCACCAGCTGATGCCGGACAGCGCCATGTTGAGACCGGCCGTTAGCTGGCGACGCAGATCGGCAAAGGTGGATTTCACATCACCCGACCATAGAACGAGCGGGAACCGCTGCGATCCAGCCCAAGCGCAGCGAGACAGAAGCAGGCCATCATCAACGCCCTCCTGTTCGAAACCGTCGGCGTAACCCTGCTGATGAAGGAACGGATAGATGTTGGCCACGTCACGCCCGTCCCCCAGATAGAAGCGCAGATTGTCCGGGTGCATCGGGTACATTTCCGGCTCATTGGCATCGAGCCAGAAGGCATGGATGCCATGATCCAGGTAGCCTTCTTTCACCCGTTCCCAGTGAAAGGCGCGCGCATCGGGATGGGTGGCATCATAGAACCGCAGAGGGTTCATCCCGTCTGGTTCACGGTCGTAGAAGATCGCGCCATCCATCGCCCCCCGGCGGCTATCTACCAGCCACCCATTCTGCACGAAGGTTCCATAGGTACCCGCGTTGGCATTCACCGATGGCCAGACGGACACCATCGGCTCAATGCCCAGCGATTTCAGCTCAGCGGCCATCGCTGAAGGATCGGGAAACTCATCCTCGCGGAACGTCCACTCGCCCATCTTGGTCCAGTGGAAGAAGTCTATGACGAGACAATCCATGGGGTGCCCGCGCTTGGTGTGCTCGTGCGCAACGGCCATGGCTTCGTCCTGCGTTTTGTAGCGAAGCTTGCACTGCCAGAAGCCCAGCGCCCAATCGGGCAGTGCCGGTGGGCGACCGGTGAGGGCGGTGTAGTCGGCCAGCAGGTCTTTCGGTTCAGGTCCAGCGATTACGACATAGTCGAGCTGCTTTGTCGCTTCCATGGACCAAAGCGTGCGGTTTTCCGCCAGTTCCACCCGGCCAACGCCAGGATTGTTCCAAAGCAGCCCATAGCCGCGTGACGAAATCAGGAACGGGATCGACATCTCCGTGTTCTTCTGATGCAGGTCGATCACGCAGCCCTTGAGGTCGAAGCGCCCATGCTGGTGCTGACCCATGCCGTGAAACCGCTCGCCCTCCTGCGCTTTGAAGCGGGTATCGACGGCCCACAGATCGCCGGCGTCGGCCTTGTAATGGCGCGTCCCAGGCCAGAGGATGTGCGGCGGCTCTTCTTCAAGAAGAATAGCGCCGGTTCCAGCATCCAGAAACCGTACTTCGAGCGCCGGGCCCATGCCGCGCGGCTGCAAGATCAACTCGGCCATCACACGTCCATTGCGGATCGTCGCTTTGTCGCCTTCGACATCAGTCGTGGCATCAACGACCGGAATTTCCGGCAAAAGCGCGCCTGGCCGGTCCTCATCCATCCAAGCATTCCGGGTCGCTCGGACGCGGACGGCGTTGGCGCCGACCGGTTCGATCCACACGGTCTCTCCTTGATGGCGGGCAACAACGCGGTTGCCCTCCAGCGCAAACGTTGCGGTCATTGGGTCATTCCTGTGTCAGAAGGTGCGAGCGGCGCAACAAGGGTTTCGGCGCGATCTCATGATGTTCGAAGCCTTCGGACGGCGCTTCCCCATCGCGGGCCAAATGCCGAAGCATCACGTCGCTCAGAAGTTCCGCGACATGCCGGTCTTCGGTGGAAAACGTCGAAAGCGGAGGTGCCGTATGCTCAGATCCTGGGAAGTTCTGCCCGCCGAAGACTGCCAACTCTTTTCCAACAGTTAGTCCGGCTTTCGCGGTTGAACGGAAAACGCCGAAAGCCAACGAGTCTTGGATGCACGCGAAGGCCCTGTGCGCGCGCTCTGCAAGCAAGGTGTCGGCTGCTTCCTCACCGCCATCCTCCGTCATGTAAATCCGATGGACAACTGGCGTGGGAAGGCCCAACTCACCGGCCTCATCCAATGCGCCGCGCACGTAGTTGTCGGCAAAATTGTAGCCCTGTGGTGCCGACAGAATATCGATGGGATGGTCGGTGGACTCGCCCAACGCGCGGACAGCCAATCGTCCAGCAATCGAATAATCGATTTCAACCAGCGGATGTTGCTCGGCCACATCCGTGCGTCCGAAGGTCACGAACGGCAGGCCGCGCTCCATCAGTAGGCCGACGCGCGGATCATCCTTGCGTGTCCGACCTAGGATCAATCCGTCGGCCAGACCTTCGTCCAGGATCTGTTGGACGATGCTGGTTTCCTCATCGCGATCATGCGCTGCGAACACGGCCAGGCTTTTGCCAGCATTGCGCACGCGCTGATCGAGGGTCGACAGAAGTTCCAGGAAAATCGGGCTGGCGAACCGTTGCTGCGGCGGTGACAAAAGCACCGCCACCCGCTGTGATTTGCCCATGCGGAGTGCCCGCGCTGCCGCATTCGGTTTGTAGTCCAATTTCAAGGCAAGCCGCTGCACAGCCTCGCGGGTTTCGGAGCGGACGCGCGGATCATTGCGAAGCGCGCGCGATACGGTCGAGGCATCCATCCCCAGCTCGCTCGCTAATGTCTTGAGCCCGATCCGTTTGCGCATTAACGCCTGCTTCGCCGCCTTGCTATCCCAATCCCAAGTCCATGACTTTACTCGGGATTGGCGCAATCGCAACAAAAATACAAACGTTTGTATTGACGAAAGCGGTGGATTCATCGTCTCATTGAATTGGGAGGAATTGCCGATGATCAAGTTGGTGGCGCTGGTGCGCAAGAAAGCTGGCATGGACCAGCAAGCGTTCGCGCACTACTGGGTCAACACCCACGCTCCGCTGGCTGCTGCGATCCCTGGTATGCGCGGTTACCGCATCAACATCGCTGGCAATCCGGGCGATATGACGCCGGCCGGTTACGATGGCTCGGCTGAAATCTGGTTCGATGATTGTGCCGCCATGGAGGCAGGTCTCAGCTCTCCAGAAAATGATGTGGCCGGCGCTGATACGGCCCATTTCACCGAAAGCATCGAGTTTCTGGTCTGCGAGGAACACATCGTATTGCCGGGCGACGGGCAGGCCGCATGACAGCTCGCATGTTCCCGGTTTCTGGCCGTCACGACGGCAAGGTCTACGTTGTCACAGGTGGCGCGCAGGGCATTGGGAGAGCCTGCGCAGAGCGCTTTGTTCAGGAAGGCGCCAAGGTCGTCATCGCGGACATTGACGAGACAGGCGAGGACCTCGCGAGCGCCATTGGCGCTGCGTTTGAGCACACAGATATGTCCAATCCCGATGCCGTCCGGGCATTGGCAGCGGCGACCGTCGACCGGTTCGGACGCATCGACATTTGGCACAACAATGCCTTCACGGCCGTGTTCAAGCCTATCCACGAGCAGACGCTTGAGGAATTCAACCAGATCACCGGCGTTGGCATTCGTGGCTATTGGATGGGCGCTAAAGTCGCGGTCGAGCAAATGCGCGCGCAGGGCGGCAAAGGCGTCATCATTAACACCGCCAGCGTGCAGAGTTTTGTCGGCGAGAAGGGGTTTTCGGCCTACCAGGCGACCAAAGGTGCCGTCCTAGCGATGACCCGCTCCTTGGCGCTCGACCACGCACCGGACATTCGAGCAGTCGCTATTGCGCCTGGCCTCATTGCGACCGAGGCCATCAAGGGGATACCCGACGACGTTATGGAAGAGGTCGTTGCCGGCATCCCGGCAGGCCGCGCCGCGCAGCCTGAAGAGGTTGCAGCGCTTGCTGCTTTCATTGCGTCCGAAGAAGCGGATTACATGTCCGGAACAGCCGTCATCCTCGATGGCGCCTATCTGGCAATTGGATAGGTGATGACGGTTTTTTCTATCAATGACGGCGCACTTGAATGCCGCTTTATGGGCGAAATCCTGCGGATCGAACCTTGGAACAACGACGCACTTCGGGTGCGTTCGCGTCCCGGCCGAGAGCTGGTTCCTGGACACGTGGATGCCCTGTTAGCGCCTTCAGCGTCGGAAGGTCAGATATCAATCAATGATGATCGTGCGGCCATCACGATTGGACGCCTGACAGCCGAGATAGTGCTCAAAACCCGCTACGGCGCGGAGATGAAACGCGAAGCAGTGATCCGGTTCACGCGCACTGACGCCGGCGAGGAGCTGCTGAGCGAAACACGGTCCCATTTCGCCGGGCCACGCACGCGCAGTTTTAAGGCGCTTGCAAGCGGGTCATGGCGGCTGGAAGCCCAGTTCAGCGCCTATGAAGGCGAAAGTCTGTGGGGCATGGGTCAGCCGCAGCACGGCGCGATGGATCTGAAGGGTGTTTCAACCACGCTGCTTCAGCAAAACGCCCATGCTGTGATCCCGTTTGTCGTGTCCTCGCGTGGCTATGGGTTCCTATGGAACAATCCTGCGACCGGCAAAGCAGAGTTTGCCCGCAACGTGACACGCTGGACGGCCGACTCCACAGGGGGCATGGACTATTGGATTACCGCCGGCGACAGCCCTGCCGAGATTGTCCGATCCTATGTGGCTGCCACAGGCCGTTCGCCCGACGTGCCGGATTGGGCGCTTGGCTTTTGGCAGTGCAAGCTGCGCTACCGCACGCAGGATGAACTTTTGTCCGTTGCGCGCGAGTACAAGCGCCGTGGATTGCCACTTTCCTGCATCGTGATCGATTTCTTCGCCTGGTCGCGCCAGGGAGAATTGCAGTTTGATCCCGACGTATGGCCTGTCCCCGACGCGATGGTTGCCGAACTTTCAGACATGGGCATCGAGGTCTTGGTGTCGATTTGGCCGACTGTCTCGGCCTCCTCGATTCATTACAAGGAAATGACCGAGCGCGGTCTCTTGCTGGGCACCGAACGCGGTATCCCCGCAGTCATTCCCTTCCCCGATAAAGATCCATTCGGCGCCGGCTTCTTCACCTACTATGATGCCTTCAATGAAGAGGCGCGGGCTTTCCATTGGGACCTCGTTAAGCGCAACTATGTCGACCGAGGCATCAAGCATTTCTGGCTCGATGCCTGTGAGCCGGAGATGCGGCCAGCTCACCCGGAGAACGTCCGTACCGCGCTGGGCAATGGCTCAGAAATGCTGTGCGCCTACCCGTTGGTCCATGAGGAGCTTTATCGCAAAGGTCTAACCGACGCCGGTGCCGGCGATGGCATGTTGTTGTGCCGATCAGCTTGGGCGGGTTCACAGCGTCATGGCATCATCCTTTGGTCAGGCGATGTATGGTCTGACTGGGACTGGTTCCGCGCGCAATTGCCGGCTGGCCTGAATGCTGCGATGGCTGGCATAGGCTGGTGGACCACCGATATTGGCGGCTTCTACGATGGCCATGGCGGGTCCGAAGAATTCCGCGATCTGTTGGTTCGCTGGTTTGAGTTTGGCGTTTTCTCACCGATCTGCCGGCTCCATGGGTTCCGCGTACCGGACGACGTGCCACCGCCTGCACCGGGCGAACCGGTGACCTACGGACAGGACACCTTCAACATCTTCACCCAATCCGGCGGCTCCAACGAGGTGTGGTCGTTTGGCGAAAAGGTTGAGGCCGTTCTGGTGCGGCTCCTCGCCGTTCGTGAGAACCTGCGTCCTTATCTGACTGATGTTTTCGCGAACTACGCAGCCACCGGCGATCCGGTGATGGCGCCACTGTTCTACCAGTTCCCGGATCAGCCCAAGCTTCACGACCGCGGCGACGCCTACATGCTTGGGCCGGACTTGCTGGTTGCTCCGGTGCTTGAGCCGGGCGCCACGTCTCGCACTGTTGGTCTGCCAGAAGGCGAGACCTGGGTGCATGCCTGGACGGGCGCGGAGCATGCAGGCGGCTCGAACCCAAGCATCGCCGCACCGTGGGGCCTGCCCCCCGTTTTCATTCGCAAGCACAAGGCTGACGCACTTCGGCCAGTCTTTTTCCATGCTGAGACCTGAAGCGCGAAGCACGGTGCTCAACGGCATGGTTCATCGCACGCCAGAAGGCGTGAAAGACCCAAGAGGGAGGAAACAATGAAACGATTGATAGGAGCCTCGGCACTTGCTCTGGCGCTGTCGACAACCGGCGCGTTCGCGCAGGTGACGCTGACCTTGTGGACCGAAAGCGCGACGGCACCGGAGTCGGTGTTCGCGCAGGAATTCTCCGACATGGACAACGGCATCACGGTGGATGTTCGCGAGATCAGGTTCGATGATCTGGTAACGGACACGCTGCGCGCCGTCGCAACGCGGACCAACCCGGACCTGATCGCCATCGACAATCCCGATCATGCCGCCTTCGCAGCACGCGGAGCCTTCCTTGATATCTCCGACCGTATAGCCACGTCCGATGTGATCGATATCGATCGGGTGTTCGATGGTCCTCGTGCCAGCCTGACCTGGGATGATGCAATTTACGGTATCCCGCGGGCCTCCAACACCATCGCCCTCTACTACAACAAGGACATGTATGAGGCTGCTGGCCTTGATCCAGACAACCCACCTCAGACGTGGGATGAGCTTCTGGAAGCTGCCCGTGCGCTGACTGACCCGGACAATGATGTCTACGGCATCGCCTTCTCCGCCCGCGCATCCGAGGAGGGAACCTTCCAGTTCCTGCCCTGGGCACAGATGGCAGGCGGTGGCTTTGAAAACATCAACGCCGACGGCGTCGCCGACGCTCTGGAACTCTGGAAAGCCTTCCTGGATGAAGGTCTTGCCAGCCCCGACACACTGACCCGCGGCCAGTGGGACTCAACCGGCACCTTCAATGGCGGCAACGCAGCCATGGCCATCTCCGGTCCTTGGGAGCTGGGCCGCATGGCAGCCGATGCCGATTTTGAGTGGGGCGTCACTTTGCTTCCGGTGAAAGAAGAGGGTGGTCCACGCGCTTCGGCCCTTGGCGACTTTAACCTTGCGGTCTTCGCCAACACCGAGCACCCAGACGAAGCCTTCGCCTTCCTGGAGTACATGGTGAGCCAGGTGGATCGCGTTTGGCCGGAGTTCACGCGTCTGCCGTCTTTTGCAGGCGTGGAGCTGGCACCGACTGGCGATGCACGCATCGATGAAGCTGCCCAGGTCTTCACCGAGCAACTCAGCTATGCCCGCAATCGCGGTCCGCATCCCGATTGGCCACGCATTTCGTCGGCCATTCAGGATGCCTTCCAGTCGGTTCTAACCGATCAGGCTGAGGCGCAGGACGCGCTCGATCGTGCGCAGGATCAGATTGAGGGTATCCTCAACTAACCGATTGCCGAACACATTCAGGCGGCGGCAGACTGCGGCCGCCTGAAACCGGCAAGTTGGGAGGCGCGTATGGGGCGATGGGTTCAAGGCCTGCGGGACGGCATCGGTTTCGACACGATGCTCGTCCTCTTTGCGCTTCTCTACCTCTTCTTTTTTGCCGGCCTGCCGCTGATCTACAACATCGTCATCAGCTTTCAGAGCGTTGACGTTTTCAGCCTGGGCTCGCTTGTTCATCCTGTCGTTGGGATCGACAACTACACGGCGATTTTCGCTGATCCTTTGGCCCAGCGGGTGCTCATAAATACGCTGATTTTCACCATCGGCTCGGTCACTATTCAGTTCACGTTCGGCTTCGCGCTCGCCCTGTTTTTTCACCAGCGCTTTCCGGGTGCCACCTGGATACGCGGCTTGTTTCTTGCAGCTTGGGTGATGCCAGGATTAGTCGTGGGCGTGCTTTGGAACTGGCTGCTTTCCGGCGACTTCGGCGTGATCAACCATGTTCTGGAAAGCGTCGGCCTCATCGACGAGCCGGTTTTCTGGCGGTCGGATGTCGACACCTCGCTCTACTCGGTTCTTATCGCCAACATCTGGTACGGCACCCCGTTCAACATGATCCTGCTGGCTGTCGGACTCGCCGCGATTCCCGACGATCTCTACGAAGCAGCCGAGCTTGATGGCGCGACCGCCTTCCAGCGCTTCTGGACCATAACTCTGCCCATGATGCGCCCGACCATAGGCGCCGTCCTAGCCCTGGGCACGATCTTCACACTGCAACAGTTCGACCTCTTCGCCGCTATCACCCAAGGCGGCCCGGCCGGCTCGTCCACAGTGGCACAATACTGGTCCTGGGAGCTGTCGTTCCGCGAGTTCGACTTCGGGCGCGGCGCCGTGATCTCCGTCCTGATGATCGTGGTCGTCCTGTTCGTCTCGCTCATCTATGTGCGCTCCACCAAAGCGGAGACGCAGCTATGACGCGCGTGAATGCCAACCGCGTGATGCTGGTTATCGCCATCATGCTGGCAGCGCTCTACCTCTTTCCGCTCTACTGGATGTACGTCACGAGCCTGAAGACGAACTCATCCATCTTTGCTGTGCCGCCGGAGTTTCTGCCCGGCGAACCGCAATGGGAAAACTACGCCACGATATGGGATGTGGCGAACATCCCACGCTTCATCTGGAACTCGCTGGTCATCGCCACCGGTGTCACTGTGATCACCGGCATTGTCGGCGCAGGGGCCGCCTATGTGCTCGCGCGCTACCGCAATGGCTGGATCGACGCAGCCCTGTTCACCGTCTTGATGCTTCAGGTGCTGCCGCCCTCGTTGATGGTAACGCCGATCTTTGTTGGCTTTGCCTGGATCGGGCTACTGGACTTTCCTCGCTTTGCAGCAATCCTGGCGATCTCCGCCAAGACGATGCCCTTCTTCGTTATCCTCTGCCGTGCGGCCTTCATGACGATCCCGCGCGAGTTGGAGGAGGCGGCGCTGGTCGATGGCAACTCCCGCGCCGGTGCCTTCTTCATGATTGTGCTGCCGCTTGCTCGCAACGGCATTCTAATTTCCGCGCTTCTCGTCTTCATGCAGGGTTTCGGCGAGTACGTCTATTCGGCCTCGATCATTGCAGATAACCGCCTGCAGCCGGCCTCCATCGGCATGACCAACTTCCTTCAACCCAATGTCGTCAATTGGAACGCGATCATGGCGTTCGCGGCCACCTATGTGACGCCGATCCTGGCGGCCTTCGTTCTGCTGCAACGGCAGATCGTCAACGGCCTGACCGCCGGAGCGCTGAAATGACCCATCAGATCGAACTTGAAAACGTCGAAAAGCACTATGGCAGTTTCCATGCGCTGAAGACGGTCAACCTTGCCATTCCCAAGGGCCAGTTCGTCGCCTTGGTCGGTCCGTCAGGCTGTGGGAAATCTACACTGCTCCGGTCGATTGCCGGCCTGGAGCGCATCACCTCCGGAGTCCTGCGCATAGAGGGCGAGCGGGTGAACGACCTGCCACCGCGCAAGCGCGATCTGGCCATGGTCTTCCAGTCCTACGCGCTCTATCCGCACATGAGCGTGCGGGACAATTTAACCTATGCCTTGCGTTTGAAGGGTGCCTCCAAGGCCGAACGGGCCAAAAAGGCCGAGGAGGTTGCGGCCATAATCGGGCTCGAAAACCTCCTCGACCGTAGACCCAAGGCCTTGTCCGGCGGTCAGCGCCAACGCGTCGCCATGGGCCGTGCGATTATCCGCAACCCGCGCGCGTTCCTGTTTGACGAACCGCTATCCAATCTCGATGCCGCCCTGCGCGTGCGCATGCGCAAGGAAGTCCGCGCCCTGCATGACCGTCTCGGCGCAACGTCGGTCTACGTCACCCATGACCAGATTGAAGCCATGACGATGGCGGACCATGTCGTCGTCATGCGCCTTGGCGTCATCGAGCAGCAGGGCGCGCCGCTGGAACTTTATGAGCGTCCGGCCAACAGGTTCGTAGCAGGCTTTATCGGCAGTCCGGCAATGAATTTCGTGCCCGGTACGATGGCCGCTGATGGCGCATCAGTGGTGCTGGATCTGGAAGGCGCTCCGACTCTGCCAACCGCGATCAAGGCCGAGCCTGGCCTTAAGGTCGATGTCGGCTTGCGCCCGGAACACTTGACCATGGGCGCGCCTGGTGTTGCTGGATCGGCAACCATAGGTATTGCGGCGGTCGAGTCGACCGGATCCTCCTGTTTCCTGTTTGCTGATGGCGACCCCGAGCTCATCATCACCACCGACGGATCGACCAATGTGAAGGCCGGCGACCAGGTGGGCCTTACGATTGCGCCAGAGCGCATTCACCTCTTTGACCCAGAATCCGAGATGGCTTTGCGGAGCGGTGAGTGACCGACACTGCCGACGTCGTCATTGTCGGGTCGGGACCGTCAGGAGCGGTTGCCGCGTTAGAACTCGCAAGAGCCGGCCTGTCTGTCACTGTGCTGGAGCAGGGCGATTGGGTTCCCGCCGAGGCTTTTGATGGCGCCAAGCCGGAATGGGAGCTCACCCAGCTGAAGCGGTGGCACCCCAATCCCAATGTGCGTGGGCGGGCGGAAGACTACCCCATCGAGACAGACCAGTCGGATGTGAACCCGCTCATGTTCGCGGGCGTCGGCGGTGCAGCGCTCATCTATGGTGCCCATTGGGTGCGCTTCATGCCGTCGGATTTCCGCGTCCGGACGTTGGACGGTGTCGCGGACGATTGGCCATTCACTTACGAGGACCTTGCGCCCTTCTACGGCTATGTCGAGGAGGCGATGGCGGTCTCCGGCGTTTCGGGCAACCCGGCCTATCCTGATGGTGCGCCTTGCCCGCTGCCGCCGCTCCCTATGGGAAAGGTCGGGCGGAAAGCCGCCGAAGGCATGAACAAGCTTGGATGGCACTGGTGGTCGGGCTCGAATGCTATTCCCTCGCGCGCCTATCGTGGTCTTCAACCTTGCGTGCTTCGTGGAACCTGCGGAACGGGGTGCTCAGATAAAGCCAAGGCCACGCCGGACCGGACGCATTGGCCAGAAGCCATCCAGCTAGGTGTCAGGCTGATTACCGGCGCGCGCGTATGTGAAATCGAAACTGATGGGCTGGGCCGCGCGTCCGGCGTGGTGTGGATCGACCGGCAAGGTCAGCGACATCGCCAGAAAGGCCGGACGGTGATCCTTTGCGCCAATGGAATTGGAACGCCTCGGCTCTTGCTGATGTCGGGGCTCTGCAATCGCTCTGGTTTGGTTGGCCGCCGGCTGATGATGCATCCCTATGCGGGGGTGATGGGAACTTTTGATGAGGATCTGGAAAGCTGGGTCGGCCCGGCCGGGCAGATCCTCGTCTCCATGCAGTTTTACGAAACCGACACCTCACGCGGCTTTGTGCGAGGCGCAAAGTGGAACTGCATGCCAGCCGGCGGACCGCAGAGCTTCCGTGCCGGCTACACCGGTGGGACGTTGACCGGCGGTTGGGGTGAAGCGCTGCATGAGCGCGTTCGTCGCAAGTTCGGGCGCTCCTTCGAATGGGGCATCATCGGCGAGGACCTGCCTGACGAAGCGAACTGCATCGAACTGTCCGACACGCTGACCGACCGTGACGGTCTACCCGCGCCGAACATCATCTACCGCATGTCCGACAACACCAAGAAGATGCTCGCCTTCCACACCGACCGAGCCGTCGAGGCGATGGAAGCGGCCGGCGCCATCGAGACAGAGGTCACGCCGCTCATCCGCGATTGTGGCTGGCACCTGATGGGCACCACAGTGATGGGCGATGACCCGGAAACCTCGGTGGTCGACGAGTTCGGCAAGGTCCATGACGTGCCAAACCTCTACGTCATGGATGGCAGCACCTTTCCGACCTCGTCCGGCATGAACCCAACCGCGACCATCATGGCCGTTGCGGCACGGTCTGCGCTCGCCTTGATCGAAGCCCGGTCTGAGTTGGAGACAGCCCATTGAGCGCAGACCTGACACAAGACGAACGCGAACGGTTAGCAGCTCTCGCGGCAATCCTTGTCCCGGGAGGAGCCGGCATGCCAAGCGCAAGCGAGATCGACCTGGATCAGGCGCCGACCGATCGGGTGTTGGCCATTGACCCCTCGCGCCTCGCGCCATTGCGTGCGTTCCTGTCTCTGCCTGGAGCGGTCGAGACAATTGCCGATGTCGAAGCCTTGGCCCAGCAAGACTCCGACGGTTTTTCGGCGCTCGCCATCGTCCTGGCCAATGCCTATTTCATGCATCCCAATGTACGGGAGGCGATTGGTTATCCCGGACAGGAAGCGCGGGACAGCAGTGTTGGCCTGACGACCGAAGACGAAGCGCTGATGCAGGTCGTAGCGGCGCGCGGCCCCGTCTACCGCGACACCTGACTTACCAAGCTTTGCCCGAACGCGTTGTCGTTTGGATGCGGTAAAGCGACGTGGTCGCAGTGATGTAGAGCTCTGACAGTTCCGCGCCGCCGAACTCCACATTCGTGACCATTTCCGGCACCGGTACATGGCCGACTTGGTTACCATCGGGCGCATGGACATAAACCCCATCGCCGCCGGCGATCCAGAGCCGTGCCTCGGCATCGACCCGCATACCGTCCGGTACACCGACCGGCATGACGGCAAAGTCGCGCAGATTGGAGAGCACCCAGCCCAGGCCGACATCCATGGCCAGCGTCTTGTGGTGCTCCTGAGAGGAATCCGAAACGTACAGCACGTTTTCGTCTGGCGAGAGGCATAGGCCGTTGGGCCGGTAGATGTCCTTCATCACTGCCCTAGGAGCATCGGGGGTGGACCCGACGGCGAACACGAATGCCCCGTCGATCTCCTGTGCTTGCTGGTACCCATGAAGCTCGCCTTCTAGATCGCGCACGCCAAAGGGTGGATCGGTGAAAAGGATCGTCCCGTCCGATGCGCAGATCACGTCATTGGTGGAGTTCAAAATAGCACCGTCGCAGTGCGAAGCCAGAACACCACGCCCAGCAAGGTTTCCGTCTGGGCCAAGCTCCAGTGTACTCAGCGTGCGGGTCGAATGCTCACACGAAATTACCCGGCCACTGCGATCCCGCGTCAGGCCGATCGCAAAGTGCGCCTGGTCGGTCCAAGTCGAGAGGCCGTCTGCATCGTGCCATCGCATGATCGCGTTGCCCGGAATGTCGGTGAACAGAAGCGAACTATGTTCGGCCAACCAAACCGGCCCCTCGGTGAAACTGAGCCCGGTCGCCAACTGCTCTAGATCGCCACTAACAAGATCGCTCATGCCAGACTCCCTTTCCCTCCGCGCGCCCAGCGGTCGATCAATACGACTGCGATCACGAGGGCACCTTTGATGACCTGCTGGGTGTTGAAATCCACATTGAGGATGGCAAGGCCATTGTTCAAAACGCCGATCAGCAGAACGCCGAGCATCGTCCGGGGCATGGATCCGTAGCCGCCACCAAGCCGCGTGCCGCCGATCACTGCCGCAGCAATGGCGTCGAACTCAAGCCCGATGGCCCCGTCCGCGCGGGCGTTGCCGATGCGGGCGATCAGGATCATCCCGACCAGCCCCATCAGCCCGCCGGCCAGCGTAAAAATGGCGAGGCGAAGCTTGCGCAGAGGCAGGCCCAGCATCTCCGCGCTCTGAGCATCGCCGCCCACTGCATAGATGTTCGAGCCGAAACGCGTGCGCGCCAGTAGCCACCACATCACCAGCACCACGGCCACCAGCCACCAGAAGGCTGTGCGGTTGCCCAAAAACTCACCGGTCGCAAACATCCAGCGGAACCAGTCGGCATCGAACAGGATCGTCTGTCCGCCGGTCAGCGTTAGCGCGACGCCCTGTGCGATGAAAAAACTGACCAAGGTCGCGATGAAGGACGGGACGGCGATGTAAACGACGAGGAGCCCGTTCAGCAGGCCAAAGCCTGCCCCAACCAAAATGCCGATGGGGATAGCCCAAATGCCCAAACCGCTGGCCAACGCGATGGCGGTGACAACGGCCGACGCTGATGCGACGGCCCCAACCGAAAGATCGATTTCACCGGCTAGAATGATGAACGTCATCGCGCAAGCTGCGATGCCCAAAATAGCCACCTGACGCCCGATGCCGATCAGATTTGCCGGGTCACGGAAGGCAGGGCTCATCACCATCAGCGCGCCAACGACAAGAACAAGCGCGATGACGAGGCCATAATCGGCGGTACTTTGGCCCTTCAGCTTCATGGCCGCGCCCCCGATGCCAAACGTTCGAGCACAACGGCAAGCAGGATGATCACGCCTTTGACTACATATTGCAGATCAATGTTGACGTTCATCAGCACCATGCCGTTGTTGAGGACAGCGATAAGTGCTGCGCCCATCAGCGTGCGCACCAGCGATGCCCGCCCGCCGAACAAGCTCGCACCACCAATGATGACGGCGGCAATGGCATCCAGGGTGAGGGCAGGGACGGAAGCCGGCGCCCCACTGCCCAAACGCGCTGCCGAAAGCACGGCTGCCAAAGCTACCAGAACGCCCATAATGGCGAACACGGTCACCTTGCGGCGCAATACCGGCACGCCGGAGAGCTTGGCCGCTGCTGGATTAGCCCCAACGGCAAAAAGCTCGCGCCCGGGAACAGTGCGATTGAGAAAGAGAAGACACGTCGCAAACGCCACCAGCACAACGACAAGCGGCATCGGCAGGCCAAGCACCCGCGCATCGTAGAAAAGAACCAGGAACGGTTCATTCAGGATCGCCACAGAGATCGCTCCGGTGAAGACGAACGAAAGCCCGGTCGCAATTGCCATCATACCAAGCGTCACGATGAAGGAAGGGATATCGCCGACGGCTGTGATGACGCCGTTCACCAACCCGATGGCTAGCCCCAACAACAGGATCGCCAACACCGCCAACGGCCAGGATGTGCCGCCATCCATCATCTGCGCGAGGATCACCGCCAGCAGCGACACAACGGCACCAACGCTGAGATCAATCTCGCCAAGCAGGATGACCAGCGTCATGCCGAAGGCGACCAGCATCAACGTTGCGCTATCCGTCACCAGGCGCTCGAAGTTGCGCATGTTGAAAAAGAACTCGCTCGACACGGCGAAAAACACAACGACAGCCACCAGCCCCGCGTAGGGCAAGAGGTCGCGCAGAAGGCCGGCGATGCGCCTGCCATCCATCGGCGTCGCTGCGGCATCTTGCCGGCTCATGCCACGGCCTCGCTGGCCTTTTCCATTTCCGTGAAGGCAAGCTCCAACAGGCTCTCTTCGGTCGCTTTGGCAGCCGGCACCACGCCCACTATATGACCCTGCGCCATCACGGCGATGCGGTCGGAAATCTGCAGGAGTTCCGGCAGTTCGGAGGAAATGGCGAGCACTGCCGTGCCGTCCTCTGCCAATTGGCGGATGAGCGCATAGATCTCCGCCTTGGCCCCAACATCGACGCCGCGCGTTGGTTCATCAAGCAGAATGACCTTGGGCCGAGTGGCGAGCCATTTGGCGAGCGCCACTTTCTGTTGGTTGCCGCCAGAAAGCGTTTCCACCGCGACATTCGGATTGGTGGCCCGCACGCCCAGCTTCTCCATCCAGTCGCCAGCGAACTGGGCAAGCCTACCCATGGACACAAAGCCAGTCTTCGCCAGACTGCCAAGGCTCGGAAGTGCAATGTTGTCGGCCACGGACAGCGGAAGGACGAGCCCCAAACCCTTGCGATCTTCCGACACATAGGCAACGCCTGTGGCCAATCCATCGGCGGTTGATTTCGGCGCGTAGGGCTCGCCGAACAACGCCATTGTGCCAGATTCGGGGCGATCAATCCCGGCGAGGAGGCGAGCAACCTCTGTGCGGCCGGCACCCATCAATCCGGCAACACCCAGCACCTCGCCAGCCCTGAGCGTGATGTCGGCATGGCGAACCATTGGAAGGCGCGTCAGGCCTTTAGCGTCCAACGCGACGGGCAGATGGCCGCCATCTTTGGCATGGCGGTTTTCGGAGACGTCCCGGCCAACCATCGCTTTGATCAGCGCCGGTCGATCAAGCTCGGTCGTCGATCCGGTCAAAACAAAACGACCATCGCGCAACACCGTGATGCGGTCCGACAGAGCGAACACCTCAGACATGCGGTGGGTGATGTAGATGATCCCCACGCCATCGGCCTTCAGCTTGCGAACCAGTTCAAACAGCAAGTCTTCCTCAGCCCGACCGAGTGAGGATGTTGGCTCATCGAGGATCAGAACTTTCGGGTCCTGCGCGCAGGCGCGGGCGATTTCGACCATCTGACGCTGGCCGGTGGACAGTGCAGAGGCAGGCGTTCGAGGATCGAGGGCTATGCCCAGTCGGTCCAGAATGGACTGTGCCTCGGCCAGCAGAGCATCCCGATCCAACCACAACCCACCGGCGCTGGCGGGTTCTCGCCCGACGAGCAGGTTCTCAGCGACCGTGCGGTTCGGCAAAACAGTCAATTCTTGGAAGACGGTGTGAATGCCAGCGGTCTTTGCCTCGTCCGGGTTGGCAAATCGAACAAGGCCTCCATCAAGATGCATATGACCGGCATCGGGCGGAAAAAGACCCGACGCGATCTTCATCATGGTGGACTTGCCGGCACCGTTCTCGCCCATAAAGGCATGAACTTCGCCAGCCTTCAGGTCGCACCGGGCATCGTCGAGCGCAAGAACGCCTGGAAAACGCTTGGTGATGTTGGTGAGTTCAAGCAGCACAGGAACGCCGGTCGATCACCGGAAACGGGAGGGGGGAGATGCGCTGGAAAAAAGCAGGCGGGTTGCGAAGGCAATCTGGGGAATCCTTCGCAACCCGCACAGCTCAGTTTTCCCAGGGAGGATTCGCGCCGGGGTACTGGATGGACCACATCTCCTGGTAATTGTCGGCGGTGACCAGGAGATTAGGGGTGATGATTTCCTCGCAGAGCTCCGCACCCAGGATCGCTTGGGACAGGCCTTCGATGGCAGCCTGACCCTGTAGCGCAGCCTGCTGGCCGGACAGCGCCACGATGTTCGTTTCGCCGGAATGCAGCTCCAGGTAGCCTGGAACCTCAGAATCGTAGCCAGCGATGGGGATATCGCGGCCTGACTGTTCCACAGCCTCGGTGGCTGCGTTCACCGCCAAGCTCCACGTCGCGACGATGCCGCCAAGATCAGGGTTGGCCTGGATCACGTTGGAGGCTAGCTCCAGAAGCCGATCCTGGCTGAAGTCCGACTGCAGAGAAATCACCTGACCGCCCGCCGCGCCGATGGCGTCAAGAACGCCTTTCTCACGGTCGCGGATGGTCTGCAGCGCGAACGGAATGCCGAGGATCGCAATCTGAGCGTTTGGTTGTCCGATGGCGTCCATCATGGCCGCCGTCGCGTCGAAGCTACCTTGATAGCTGGCGGCATTCATCACGCTGATGACGTCGCCGCGAGCTGGAGCGCCGCCGACGATGAAGACCGGGATGTCCGACTGGTTGGCACGGCGGACAGCCTGGCCGATGGACCCTGCATCGACCGCGGTCAGGAAGATGCCATCAACCCCGCGCTGCACCAGCGCATCGAACTGCGAAAGCTGGGTATTGGCATCGAAGTCGGCGTTGTTAACGACGAGTTCCACGCCGACTTCCTCAGCATAGGCTTCAGCGCCCGCAACGAGTGTGCGGCTGAAATCATCTGAAATGTTGTTGGTGAGAAAACCGAAGGTGAGCTCCCGGGCGCCAATGTCGGCCAACTGATCTGCTGAAAGGTTCAGCGCTTCAGCCGTGCCCAGGCAGGCATCTTGTGCGCTCGCAGGAGCGGCGGCCAAGGTCAGCATGGCGGCCAGCCCGGCACCCCCTAAAAGGGCGGCTTTGAATGTCGTTCGCATAGGAACTCCTCCACATTTTCTCGTTTTTCACACCAAAGCTCAATTCGGCTGACCATGCAATACAAACGTTTGTATTTTTGCAGAAGAACCAAATTTGTGATGCCAAAGTGGCTGCCTCGGTTAGCCGATGTGCAAACTGAAACCCCATATGATAGGGGCTTTCGATCTGTATCTTACGACCAGTCCACGATCAGAACTGCCGACATCGCATGTCCGATTTGCCTCAACCTTTGAAATCGCGCATTTCCGTTGCGCCAATGATGGATTGGACCGATCGGCATTGCCGCTATTTCCATCGGCTGATGTCCAAACGCGCTGAGCTCTACACAGAGATGGTGACGGCTGATGCAGTCATTCACGGCGAGCGAGAGCGACTGATCGGCTTCGGCCCGACCGAGCATCCGGTGATCTTGCAGCTTGGCGGGTCCGATGCAGACAAGCTGGCGGAGGCTGCGCGCATCGGCGCGAACTTCGGCTACGACGCGATCAATCTCAATTGCGGCTGCCCCTCAGACCGCGTCCAGTCAGGCACGTTCGGCGCCTGTTTGATGCGCGATCCTGCCCATATCGCCTCGCTTGTGGAGGCCATGAAACGGGCGGTCGACATCCCGGTGACCGTCAAATGCCGGATTGGCGTAGACGACCAGAACGCTGAAGAGGTACTTCCATCCTTCATTGCTGCCGTGCGCGACGCCGGTGTGGATGCCGTCATCGTGCACGCGCGGAAGGCTTGGCTTCAGGGGCTCAGCCCGAAGGAGAATCGTAACGTCCCGCCGCTGGACTATGACCTGGTTCTGGCAATGAAAGCTCAATTCCCGGACCTTTGGATGGGCATCAATGGCGGCATCAGTTCGCTAGACCAGGCCAAACACCTTCTGGCGAAAGGCATGGACGAGGTGATGATCGGCCGTACAGCCTACCAGGCGCCGGCTGACATTCTCTTGCACGCGGATGAAGTGCTGTTCGACGAGCCCGCCCAGACAAAATCACGCGCGGATATCGTCGAAGCCATGCTGCCTTACATCGAGCAGCATTTGGCATCCGGCGGTCGTCTCAATCAGATCACCCGGCACATGATGGGCCTGTTTGCGGGCCAGCCAGGTGCGCGAACTTGGCGGCGCACCCTGTCAGAAGGCGCACACTTGCCTGGAGCAGGAACCGAGTTGGTTCGTGAAGCTCTAAACGCGGTCGAGCGCCAACCGCAGCCGACGCCCAGAGCAGCGTGATCTGAGCTATCGGGTCAGGTAAACTGATCCATGCCGGGGATCTGCGCCATAACCTGCTGAACGATCTCATCGCCGGCCTTTTCGCGGGCAAAGCCAACAACTTCCTGCGTGACGCCCTGGAGCTGGCCCATATCGAGCCCAGCGCCCATCAGAGCGTTGGCAGCCGCCATCAGCCCACCGGCCTGACCACCCATTAGGCCGCCAACAGCGCCGGCCAAACTGCCAAGTCCGCTGCCGCCAGATCCGCCCAGAAGACCGCCCAACGCCCCTCCAAGGCCGCCGGTATCTCCGCCTGCGCCTTCAGCCAGGCCAGCCAGTAGATCCTGCGCACCGGGAATGGCTTCAAGCACCTGCGCCATCGCGTCGTCCGGGCCTTCCTTGTTGAGGAAGTTCAAAATCACACCAATCGCCGTTTGCGCGGTCTGTGCGTCGATTCCAACGGCGTCGGTGATCCGGCCGATTAGCTCATCCATGCTCTGGTCCCCCTGGCGCAATGCCCTGCTGGTCGCTGTCGTGCCGGCACACTTGCGCGCTGATCGCGGCAATTCAAGCGCAATTCGTGTTGCTGACCTTGCGCGACGGGCAAAAGCTGTGGTCTTCCCTCTGCCGAACCAAGACGCCGCCTTGTGCGGAGCAACGAGCCGCGACGGAGCCATCATGTACAAGGACGATGCGATCTATCTTGGCACGGCAGGTACCGAGGCTGCCGCCGAAGGCAATGCCGATGCGCTGAATCCGCAGTATCTCGCGCTAAAGCTCGCCAACCGGCATGGGCTGGTCACCGGGGCGACAGGCACGGGCAAGACGGTCAGCCTTCAGATCATGGCCGAGGGTTTTTCGCGGGCCGGCGTCCCTGTCTTCTGCGCCGACGTGAAAGGCGACCTATCGGGCATCGCGGTGGCAGGCACGTCCAAGGATTTTCTGGAGGCGCGAGCCCAGACAATCGGCTTTGCAGACGCCTACACCTATGAGGCCACACCAACGATCTTCTGGGATTTGTTCGGTGAAAAGGGCCATCCGATCCGCACGACCATTTCCGAGATGGATCCGTTGCTTCTGTCACGGCTCATGGATCTTTCCGATGCCCAGGAAGGTGTCCTCAACATAGCCTTCCGCATTGCCGACGAAGAAGGCATGATGCTGCTCGATCTGGATGATCTGCGCGCCATGCTTGTCAGTCTTTCTGAGCGCCGCGAGGAGATCGCTGCGAAGTACGGCAACGTCTCCAACGCCTCCATCGGCGCGATCCAACGCCGTCTGCTGGTGCTGGAAGACCAGGGCGGCAAGAACTTCTTCGGCGAACCGGCGCTTAAGATCGCCGACTTCATGCGCACGGATACGTCGGGCCGCGGTTTGGTCTCGGTGCTTGCCGCCGACAAGCTGATGAACAATCCGCGCCTCTACGCGACGTTCCTCCTTTGGCTCTTGTCGGAACTGTTTGAAGAGCTTCCCGAGGTCGGCAACCCAGACAAGCCACGCATGGTGTTCTTCTTCGATGAGGCACACCTTCTGTTCGACGAAGCACCGCGCGCTCTGCTCGAACGCGTTGAGCAGGTCTGCCGACTGATCCGCTCCAAGGGCGTTGGCGTCTACTTCGTCACGCAGAACCCATTGGACGTGCCTGACGAGGTGCTCTCGCAGATCGGCAACCGCGTGCAGCACGCGCTTCGCGCTTTCACGCCTCGCGATCAGCGGGCAGTGAAAGCCGCCGCCGAGACATTCCGGCCCAATCCTGATTTCGATGCCTTTGAGGTCATCACCCAATTGGGTGTCGGTGAAGCTCTGGTTTCGACATTGGAAAAAAAGGGCGTGCCATCGATCGTGCAGCGCACGCTCATCCGTCCGCCCTCGTCGCGCCTTGGGCCGCTGGAAAACAATGAGCGAGCCGAACTGATGAAAAGCTCGCCGGATCTCGGCCACTACGATGAGGCAGTGACCCGCGCGTCGGCCTACGAGATCCTCAAGAAACGCGGTGAGGATGCAGCCGCGGCGGAAGCGCGAGCCAAGCAGGAAGAGGAAGAGCGGATCGCACGTGAGCGCAACGAGAAGGAACGCGCCCGACGCCGCGAAGACTATGAAGACGAAGAAGAGGATGGGCCTTGGAGCCGGTCCGGTGGGCGGCGTACCAGGTCAGGGTTCGATATTCCCGAGTTCGGACCACGCAGTCGCAACTACGATTATGGCGAGCGGGACTCGCGCCGCACAGAACGTCGGACAAGCAGCCGATCATCCTCACGGCCCCGTCGGCGCACGCGGCAAACAGCCACCGAGGCGATGATGAAATCCATGATGCGGTCCGCTGGAACGCAGATCGGTCGCGCCGTCATTCGAGGTATTCTCGGCAGCTTGCGGCGTTAGCTAGGGCCGACTTCGTAACGCTGCTTAAGATCATCGAGCCCGGCCTGAATGATCTCTGCAAGCACGTCGATATCAACGTTTGAAAGCCGCGTCACATAAAGGCAGGCCTTGCTCTTCTTGTGCTTGCCGAGCCGATCAAGCAGGGGCTGCATGTCCTGATAGCCTGGCATGATGTAGAGGCTGAGATTGGCCTTGCGCGGTGAAAATCCCGTGGCCAGAAAATCGCCCTCGCGTCCACTCTCATAGCGGTAGTGATAGCGACCATAACCAACAATGCTGTCACCCCACATCACAGGGTTCCATCCGGTCACCCGGCGGAGTAACGCGTCGAGCACAAACGCGTCATCACGGCGGACTTGCGGCTCGACAGCGCCGAGAAATGCTTCCACACTGGCGTCTGTTGGTTGGGTCTTGTTTTCCGTCGCCATGTGACTTGCCCACCCTTCGCACCATTCTCTCAGCCTTGGGACTTTCACCCTATCATGACCGATAAGCCTTCTCCATTGGAGGGCGCTCTGGCCGCCGCCGACGGCGCGTTCGAGCAAAGCCTAGACCGTCTCTTCACGCTTCTACGCATTCCGTCCATCTCCACCGATCCGGCTAACAACGAAGATGTGCAGCGCGCCGCCGAGTGCGTGCACGACCAACTGGCTGAGCTCGGTTTTGGCGTGACAACGCACACAACGCCCGGCCATCCCATGGTCGTTGCAAGGTGGGACAATGCTGCGGCGCCTGGCCCACGTGTTTTGTTCTACGGCCACTATGACGTTCAGCCCGTCGATCCGCTGGACCTTTGGAACCGCGATCCGTTCGAGCCAGCGATTGAAACCCGCGGTGACGGAACCAAAAAGATCGTGGCACGCGGTGCCGCCGACGACAAAGGTCAGATCATGACCTTCATTGAAGCTTGCCGCGCTTGCATCGAGGCGACCGGAACCTTGCCCGTTCCAGTTACGATCTTGTTTGAAGGCGAGGAAGAGTCGGGCAGCCCTTCTCTTCCGGGCTTCCTGGATGCTCATGCTGGTGACCTTAAGGCCGATGTCGCGCTCGTTTGCGACACCAACATGTGGGATGCCAAAACGCCCGCCATCACCACGCGCCTGCGTGGACTGATGGGTGTGGAACTCGTCATCAAAGCCGCTGACAAGGATCTGCACTCAGGCCTGTTTGGCGGACCGGCCCGTAACCCGGCCCATGTGCTTGCTTCGATCATCGCTGACCTGCGCGATGAGAACGGTCGCATCACGCTTCCGGGCTTCTATGACGGTGTCTCCGAAGTCGCTGACGAGGTTATGGCCAGCTGGGACGCGCTGGGCTGCTCCTCCGATGCATTTTTGGGCGCGGTCGGATTATCGGTTCCTGCTGGCGAGAGCGATCGCTCAGCGCTTGAGCAGATGTGGTCGCGTCCCACGCTTGAAGTGAATGGAATGACAGCCGGCTACACGGGCCAGGGTTTCAAGACGGTGCTGCCGGCACAGGCGTCGGCCAAAATTTCCTGCCGGCTTGTCAAAGGCCAGGACCCCGAGGCCATCTGGCAGAGCTTTCAGTCTTTCGTGAACGAGCGCCTGCCGGCTGATTGCACCGCCGAGTTCCATCCGCACGGCAAGAGTCCCGGCATTGAGCTCGACACCAGCGGCCCGGCTTTCCAGGCCGCCAAACAAGCGTTGACCGATGAATGGCCCAATGCCGCCGCCTTCACGGGCATCGGTGGGTCCATACCGATTGTTGGCCAGTTTCAGGAGCTTTTGGGGCTCGACAGCGTTCTTGTGGGTTTCGGGGTGGATGATGACCAGATTCATTCGCCGAACGAGAAGTATGAGCTGGAAAGCTACCGCAAGGGCATCCGGTCCTGGGTGCGCATCTTGCACGCCATGGAGGGAGCAGCATGAAGTCTGTCTGCGTTTTCTGCGGGTCGAACCCGGGTAAAGACCCAGCTTACGGACAAGCGGCCGAAGACCTGGGAGCGGCAATCGCGTCCAGCGGCCGCACACTCGTCTATGGTGGGGCAGAGGTCGGGCTAATGGGTTTGGTGGCTGATGCTGCACTTGCGGCCGGTGGTGAGGTCATTGGCATCATTCCCAAAGCGTTGGTCGAAAAGGAAATTGCCCATAAGGGCCTTACAAGACTGGAGTCGGTGTCCTCCATGCACGAGCGCAAGGCTCGCATGGCCGATCTGTCAGATGGCTTCGTCAATCTGCCTGGCGGCACAGGAACATTGGAAGAGATGTTCGAGGTCTGGACCTGGGGGCAGCTTGGTTTTCATGCCAAGCCTATCGCCGTTTTGAATGTGCTTGGCTTCTACGATCCGCTGATGGCCTTTCTGGACCACCAGCGGGACGAAGGGTTCGTCAAACCGACCCTCCGCGATACGCTTCTGAGCGAGACCGACCCAAACCGGCTTCTCGACGCTATGGCGCGCTACGAGCCTCCTGTCGTGCAGAAATGGGTCGAGCGCGAAACGCTTTGAGAAGCTGATCGCCGTTTTAGGGATGGGCCGCCGCTCACTTGGCAGACCTTGTCAGTGGGTTACCCCTTTGCTTGGCGCGCTTGACCGAAGGCAATGGCACATCGCCTGAAACCGTTTTTCCTTGGCCGACCACACAACCACACGGCCTTAGGGAGAAAACGCTCAATGGCTGCCATCAATCGTGATGAACTTCACTCGGTGAGCGAGAAGGAGTTCGCCAGGCTGACCAGGCTCCTTGATGATTTGGAGGACGGTCTGGCCGATAAGCCTGACCCGGCCAATGACGATCTGGCAATCAAGCAGATCATCGCCCACCGGGTTCATTGGCTTGGCCTGTTCTTCGTTTGGTATGATGGCGGCAAAGCGGGCGAGGATGTTCAAACCCCGGCCCCCGGATACAAATGGAACCAGCTAAAGGCCTATAATGCCAAGCTCCATGAGGCTGCTCGGGACCGGGACTGGGCCGGCATTCGGCAGGAACTGGAAGATGGGCACGCCAGGCTCATGGCCTTTATCGACCAGAACGACGATGAGACGCTCTACACCAAGCATGTCTATCCGTGGATGAACAATTGGACGCTCGGTCGCTGGGTCGAGGCCTCGGGCCCAAGCCACTACCGGTCCGCGGCCAAGGTGATCCGTAGCATCAAGAAAAACCTGTCAGCCTGAACTCGGCTAGAGCGCTCCGAGCCCTTCCAAGCTAGGCAGCACGGCCGCCGGCGACAGGTCCAAATACTCATCCGGCACGCCAGCCCGGTTGATCCATACCGTGCGGAAGCCGAACGCCGTTGCGCCGGCAATGTCCCAGCGGTTGGACGATTGGAAGGACACTGAGTCCGGGAAGGTGCGGAAGTGGCTCGTCACCATGTCGTAGACATCTGGGTGTGCCTTGTAGGTACGCAGCGTGTCGACCGACAAAACGGCATCGAGCAGCGAACTGATGCCGGCTGCCTCAACTGCCCCTTCCAACATGGATGGTGACCCATTGGAGAGAATAGCAAGCTTGGCTCCGCCCTCTGAAAGCGAACGCAGAACGGCGGGCACTTCGGGATAACAGTCGAGCCGCGAATATGCCGCCAGGAGATCGTCGCGCCACGTCCGGTCAACGCTTGGCACCAGCGCAAAGGCCGTATCCAGCGCCTCCTCGGTCAGCTGCCAGAAATCCTTGTAACGTCCGGCCAGCGCCCTTACCCAGGAGTACTCCAGCTGTTTATCGCGCCAGATTTGCGAGAGTTTTGCCCCATCAGGTCCAATCTGATCGGCATAGCGCCGCACGGCCGCATGGACATCAAACAGCGTGCCATAGGCATCGAAGATGTAGACCGGATATGCCATGACGCGTGAACCTTTCCTTGGCCGGAAAGGGTTGTAGGGGCTGGCCTTTCCACGTCAAGTCTTGCGCGGCGATGGGCGCACTGCGATGAAGGAACAAGACCTTTTCTCGGATAAGCCTCATGACCCACGCTGCACATGCTTCGCACCACCATGACAGCAATGCCGCCACGCCAGCGGCTTGGACCTTCGTGGACGGAACCTGGCACGAAGGGAACCCAGCTATTGCGGGCCCACTTACGCATGCCTTTTGGTGCGCGTCGTCTGTGTTCGATGGGGCGCGGGTGTTCGAAGGTGTCGCGCCCGATCTTCTGCCGCATTGTCAGCGGGTCAACCAATCCGCCCACGCTCTCCATCTTGAGCCGACCATGGAGCCGGAGGAGATCGCCAACCTGTCGCTGGATGCTGCACGGCGTTTCGCGATGGATGAGGCGCTTTATGTCCGCCCGATGTACTTCGCCGAAGCTGGCGGTTTCATGGGTGTTCCGCCTGACGCGAGTTCAACGCGCTTTTGCCTAACGGTCTTTCACGTGCCAATGCCGGATTGGGAAGCGGGCATGCGTGTCGGTCTGACGAGCTTCCGTCGCCCGACGCTGGAAACCATGCCGACCAATGCGAAGTCCGGCTGTTTGTATCCCAACAATGGCCGGGCGATCCTGGAGGTCCAAAAACGGGGTTTCCAGAACGCCCTGGTGCTCGACATGCTGGGCAATGTGGCCGAGCTCGCCACGGCCAACGTCTTCTTGGTCCGCGACGGCGTGGTGCAAACGCCAGCGCCCAATGGCACCTTTCTCAACGGCATCACCCGCCAGCGTATCATTGGGCTGTTGCGGGATGCTGGGATAGCAGTTGAAGAGACCATTCTCTCCGTCGCCGATTTCCATCAGGCCGATGAAGTGTTCTCCTGCGGCAACTACGGCAAGGTGACGCCAATCACCCATTTCGAAGGTCGTGACCTGGCTGTCGGCGCGGTGACGAAAAAGGCGAAGAACCTTTACTGGGCCTTTGCCCATGACGGATCCAACGCGCCGTGAGTGGGCATGTGATGGATGCTGGCCGCGGCCAGCTTTTGGTCATTGATGTTCAGGAGCGCCTGGCACCGGCGATAGAGGATACAGACCAGATCGTCGGCACCTGCGCCTTCCTCGCCAAGGTAGCCGGTCATCTGTCCGTCCCCGTGCTCATCACCGAGCAGTATCCCAAAGGGCTGGGCGCAACGCTAACCGCGATCACCCAAGCTGCGACCAAACCTGCCATTGTGTCGAAGACCGCTTTTTCGGCGGCGCGCGAACCCAAGGTTATGGATCGGTTGCGCAAGAAGCGCGGTGATCAGCGGCGCGACCAGGCGATCATCTGCGGTATTGAGTCCCATGTCTGCGTGCTTCAGACAGCGCTTGATCTGAAAGAGAGCGGCTTTGAGGTGTTCGTGGTGGCCGATGCCATCACCTCGCGGCGCCTGGGTTCGCGCGATGTTGCGCTTTCCCGCATGGCACACGCCGGCATTGTTCCGGTCACGAGCGAAATGGTCGCGTTCGAATGGATGGGTGACGCCAGCCACAAGGCTTTCAAAGCCATCAGCGCGCTGGTTCGAGAGCGCTAGCCGGTACGATTTTCTCGCGCTACGGCAGCTAGCCCATTGTCCCGTCTTCGCACGGGCCTTAGGTAGAGCCTGGAACGCTCGCCGTAATCGAGTGCCTTTCTTCACTTTATGCCAAGCTTCAGGAGATGCCCGATGGCTTTTGAACTCCCCGACCTTCCCTATGCCTATGATGCGCTCGGCCCATACATGTCGGCTGAAACGCTCGAGTTTCATCATGACAAACACCACATGGCTTATGTGACGAAGGGCAACGAACTGGCCGAAGCGGCCGGCATGGCCGACAAGTCTCTTGATGAAATCATGAAGGCAAGCTTTGGCTCCAACGCACCGCTCTTCAACAATGCCGGCCAGCATTTCAACCACATCCATTTCTGGAAGTGGATGAAACCAAATGGTGGCGGCACCAGCCTGCCGGGCGCCCTTCAGGCGGCGATTGATTCCGATCTTGGCGGTTACGACAAGATGCGCGCCGACTTCATCGCCGCTGGCATCGGCCAGTTCGGCTCCGGCTGGGCTTGGATCGCGGTGAAAGATGGGAAGCTGGAAATCATGAAGACGCCGAACGGTGAAAACCCGGTCGTCCATGGCGCTGCGCCGATCTTGGGCTGCGATGTGTGGGAGCACTCCTACTACATCGACTACCGCAACGCGCGCCCCAAGTACCTTGAAGCGTTCATCGACAGCATGGTGAACTGGGACTACGTGGCTGAGCTTTTCGAAGCCGCCAACTAAGTTCCAAGCTTCCAATCATTGAAGCGGCGCTGTCTGAGGTTCAGACAGCGCCGTTTTTGTTCAAGTCGTTGCTTCAATCGCAAAGGCATAGATTTCGGCAATCTCGTCCAAGCGGTCGAACCGGCCTGCCGCGCCCCCATGGCCGGCATCCATATTGGTCTTCAGGATGATCGGAGCCTCACCGGTTGAAAGTTCCCGCAGGCGCGCGACCCATTTGGCCGGCTCCCAATAAGTCACACGTGGGTCCGTCAGTCCGGCCAAAGCAAAGATAGCGGGGTAGGCCTGTTCGGACACCGCATCGTAGGGCGAGTAGCGCTTGATCCGCGCAAAGGCCTCAGGGTCTGTGATAGGATTGCCCCATTCGGGCCATTCAGGCGGGGTGAGGGGCAGCGTGTCGTCCAGCATCGTGTTCAGGACGTCCACAACAGGCACCTGCGCGATGATTCCGGCAAACTTCTCTGGCGCCATGTTGACGACGGCGCCCATCAGCATTCCCCCCGCCGAGCCGCCCTGGGCAACAATCCTGTCGGCAGAAACCACGCCAGCCTTTGCCAGATGATCGCGCGCCGCGAGAAAATCGGTGAAGGTGTTTTCTTTGTGCTCAGCCTTGCCGTTTTTGTACCAAGCAAAGCCCTTGTCCTTGCCACCGCGAATGTGGGCGATGGCGTAAACAAATCCACGGTCCACCAATGACAAGGCGTTGGCGGAGAAACTTGCCGGCATGGCAATGCCGTAGGAGCCATAGCCATAAAGCAGGCAGGGCGCGGAGCCATCATCGGCATGGTCGGCGCGGGTCAACACAGTCACGGGAACTTGTTCGCCGTCATCGGCAGTGGCGAATACACGCCGAACCTTGTAGTCCGCCGGATCATGCCCAGAGGGGATTTCCCGAACCTTCCGAACGGTCTGCTCTCCCGTCACTAGGTCCACATCAATGGTGTTGAGCGGCGTGGCCGGAGACGAATATGCGAAGCGCAACGTGTTGGTGTCGTACTCGTGGTTGGTGGTGAACCCCAACGAGTAGGCCTCTTCAGTGAAGGTCACGCGGTGCTGGGCGCCATCATCGCCAAGGTAGGCTATCTGAGGCAGGCCGTTCTCGCGCTCCAGCCACACGAGCCACGACTTGAAGGCGAAGTAGTCGAGGATCAGGCGGCCCGGCTTGTGAGCCACAACGTCAGTCCAATGCGCTCGATCAGGCGTGCTGATGGGGGCCGTCACAAGCTTGAAGTCTTCGGCTCCTTCGCTGTTCGTCAGAATGACGAAGCTGTCGCATTGATGATCGACGGTGTACTCATGACCGACCTCCCGGGGGGCCGGACAAACAAGTTCACCATCGGGGTCTTGTAGGTCGAGAACCCAAGCCTCCGATGTCTGATGGTCATGACAATCGATGACCAGGAACCGACCGGATTGACTGGTGCTGACACCAACAAAGAAGCCCGGGTCGGCCTCCTCGTAAATCAGCTCATCGTTTGCCGGATCCTCACCCAGCGTATGGCGAAACACCTTGGACGGGCGGTGATTGTCGTCCAGCCGGGTGTAGAAGACAGAGTTGCCGTCTAGGGACCAGGCGCCACCGGAACTGGTCTCTTCAATCACGTCCGGCAAATCGTTGCCGGTCGAAAGGTCGCGGATGCGCAGCACATACTTTTCTGAGCCCTTATCGTCATAGGCCCAAGCGAGCAGCTTGTGGTTGGGTGCCTGAGAGGCGCCGCCGAACTTGAAGTAGGCCTTGCCGCGCGCCAGCGCATCGCCGTCGAGCATGACCTGCTCTGCGCCACCGTCCCTAGGAGTACGCACATAGATCGGGTGCTGACCGCCATCGCGATATCGAATGCTGTAGGCGTAAGGTCCGTCTGGAGCGGGGACGGAACTGTCATCCTCCTTCACGCGTCCACGCATCTCCGCCAACAGGGTAGCCTTCAGATCGGCCAATGGTTCTAGCGCGGTTGAGGCGTAGGCGTTTTCAGCCTCCAGATGCGCGCGAATGTCGTCGGCCAGAACGCCCGGATCGCGCATGACCTCCTGCCAGTTGTCGGCACGCAACCAGGCATAGGGGTCGAGAAGCTCGACCCCATGCACCACGCGCGGCGTTGGACGTTTTTCTGCAATCGGCGGTTGGCTCTTGGGGGCAGGGAACGGCATTTGCGAACTCAATGACTGGCGAGGTGTCGCCGTTACCCATTCTCCGGCTCAAAATGCAAGGCCACACCGTTCATGCAGTAACGCAGACCGGTTGGCTGTGGACCATCTGGGAACACATGGCCCAGATGCGCATCGCAGCGTGAGCAGCGATTTTCTGTCCGGCGCATGAAGAAAGATCGATCTTCATGATCATCGACGGCTTGCTCATCGACGGGTGCAAAAAAACTTGGCCAGCCTGTCCCAGAATCGAACTTCGTCTCCGACGAGAAGAGGTCTTGCCCGCAGCACACGCAGCTGTAGATGCCTTGGCGTTTCTCCGCATTGTAGGGATGGCTGAACGCGCGCTCGGTACCATGCTTGCGAGCGACTTTGAACGCTTCAGGTGTCAGCCGTTCGCGCCACTCCTTGTCCGAGATGGCTTTCGGATCAACAGTTTCGGGAAGTGGCGTATAGGGCTTGCTCATTCAGGTCTCCATGGCATCGGTATTTGGCACGCAAAAACAATGCAGTGATGATCGCCGTTGGCAATCTCAACTGGTAACGAGTGACATAAGTGTGTGCCGGTAGCGCGCAAGGAAAAATCACGCACACGTGACGTTTCCGGCATTCTATGAGCGGCGCGAGACCCCTTTTTTGCTTTTTCGGCGAAGGTGCGGCGGTTTGTCGTTTAAACCGGCCCGAAAATCATTGACCCGGGCTGCGGGCTCTATAGGTAGTCTTCCTAGTCTCCACGTGACTTCCGCTCGATTCGGTCGGAGGAACGCCTTTCTGCAACCAATCTTGGCAAAAGCTGCTCCCCATAGTGTTCGGTCCTGAAAATCCCACCGCCTTTTACCTGGCTTTGCTGGCACCCTTCATTGCGGCTGCGCTTGCGCCTCTCCTGCACCGTTTCATGGGTCATCGCGCTGCTTGGGTTCTTGCCCTCGCGCCAGCCTACATCGTCTTCCACTTTCTGGGCTACATGGCACCGGTGGATGCGGCCGAAGGAATTCTCCCGGCTGTCACAGAGGGTGGGCGCTTCCTCTTCACCTTGCCATGGGTGCCAACGCTTGGCGTGGGAGCGGACTTTCTGGTCGATGGCCTGTCGCACACCTTTGCCCTGCTGATTTCCGGCATTGGCTTTTTCATCGTCCTCTACGCTGGTGGCTACCTGAAGGGCCATGAGCATCTTGGCCGATTCTTCTCCTTCATCCTGATGTTCATGGGCGCGATGCTCGGTTTGGTTCTGGCCGACGACATCATCACCTTGTTCGTCTATTGGGAGCTGACGTCGAGCACCTCCTTCCTGCTAATCGGCTTCAACCATTCTGCCGAGCGTTCGCGCCGTGCTGCCATTCAGGCGCTGATCGTCACTGGCGGTGGTGGTCTGCTGCTTTTGGCTGGCCTCATCCTGATGGCGATCACAACCGGCACGCTTTCCTTGTCTGAAATGCAGGCGGTTGCACCGGCCATCAAAGCAAGCGCGCTCTACGTACCGATCCTGCTTCTGGTCTTGGGCGGGGCGTTCACAAAGTCAGCTCAATTCCCCTTCCATTTCTGGTTACCCAACGCGATGGAAGCGCCGACGCCCGTCTCGGCCTATCTGCACTCGGCGACCATGGTGAAGGCAGGCGTCTATCTGGTCATGCGCCTCAACCCGACCTTGGGTGACACCGTTCTCTGGTCGACGATCCTACCCGTCTTTGGTTGCGTGACTTTGCTCGTCGGTGCGATTTTGGCCCTGCGCCAGACCGACCTAAAGCTGATGCTCGCCTACACGACGGTCGCCTCGCTCGGCCTTCTGGTGGCGCTGACAGGCACCAGCAACGAGGACATTATCAAGGGTGCGTCGCTCTATTTGGTTGCCCACGCGCTCTTTAAGGCTGCGCTCTTCATGGTCGCCGGCACGATCGACCATGAGGCTGGCACCCGCGATCTAACGCTGTTGGGCGGGCTCCGCAAAGCCATGCCGATAACAGCCGGTGCGGCGCTGCTAGCCGCGCTCTCCATGGGTGGCTTGCCGCCCTTTATCGGCTTCCTCGCCAAAGAGTACATGTACAAAGGGACAGCCTACCCCGACCTGCAGTCCATACTGCTCACAACAACGCTGGTTCTTGGAAATGCGATGATGTTTGCAGCCGGCTTCGCGGTCGCTCTGCGTCCCTTCTTCGGCGAGAAGAAAGAGACGCCCAAAAGCGCCCATGAAGGCCCGCTTATGCTGTGGGCCGGGCCAGTGACGCTTGCTGCGCTCAGCCTCATCGGCGGTCTTCTCGCCGGTCCAACCGGCGATGTGGTTATCGCGCCGCTTCTCTCGGCGATCATCGGTGAGGACACGTCGGTCAGCATTCACCTTTGGGAAGGCTTCAACATTGCCGTTCTCTTGTCACTGGTGACGATTGCACTCGGCACATCGATTTACCTCATGCTGGACCGTGTTCGCGCGGCAATAGCCGGCCTGCTTGATTTCATCGGTTGGGGTCCAGACCGGGGATTCGACCAATTCATCAGCGCTCTCGTCGCTGGTAGTGATGCGATCACCCGGCGGATCCAGTTTGGCCGTATGGAAGGCTACATCACCATCACCTTTGCCTTGGTGGCGGTGGCCCTTTGGGTGCCGTTGACGGTGTTTGGTGAATGGCCCGACCTTTCAGATATTCCCTCGATCAGCGATGCGACCTTCTATGAGCTGGCTGTTGTTTGTTTGGCCATTGTTGGGATCATGGCTGTGCTCCTCGCCAAGAACCGCCTGACAGCCATTGTGTCGCTCGGCATTCAGGGATTTGCGGTCGCGCTCATCTTCATGCTGTTCGGCGCGCCGGATCTTTCCTTCACCCAGTTCATGGTTGAAACGCTTTCGGTTGTTATCCTTGCCTTGGTGCTGACCCGGTTGGCGCTTTACAAACGCGACCACCGATCCTTCTGGCAGTCCATGACCGACGGTGTCATCGCCATCGCATGTGGCATCGGCTTCACCGGTCTTATGCTCACGGTGCTCGGCCGGCCGTTCGATAGCCGCTTGTCGGAGTTTTTCACCGAACACGCCGTGCCGCTCGCCCATGGCCGCAACATCGTCAACGTCATCATCGTCGACTATCGCGGTCTCGATACGCTGGGCGAAATCGGCGTGGTCGTCATCGCGGGCCTTGCTATTCTGGCGTTGGTTCGCCTGAAGCCCAAGCGTTCCGCACCGACCACCTCCTCACCTGCCCAAGCTGAGGCTGCGCCTGTTAAGGAGGCTGCTGAATGAACACCGTGATTTTCAGGGCGCTTGCGCCTTACATCACGACCCTGATGATGGTGTTTTCCGTCTTTGTCCTGCTGCGCGGGCACAACGAGCCTGGCGGTGGCTTCATTGGCGGTCTCATCGCCGCGTCAGCTCTTGCGATCTATGGTATCTCGAACGGCGTTCCAGCTGTACGGCGCGCCATCTGGGCTCACCCCATCCATATTGCCGGCGCTGGCCTGTTTATCTCCGGCATCTCGGGCTTGCCGTCGATTTTTGCCAACGTTCCGTATCTAACCGGGCTGTGGACGTTTCCCACGATCTTGGGCGTCGACATGTACATTTCCACCATCCTGTTCTTCGACATCGGGGTCTATATGGTGGTGCTTGGAACGATTGGCGGCATTGCGCTCACCCTCGAAGAGCGTACGGACGGCTGATCGATGGAAACAGTTCTCGCCGTTCTCATCGGTATCTACTTCGCAGCATCCATTTACCTGATGCTGTCCCGGCACATTATCCGGCTGTTGCTGGGTGCTGCGCTGCTAAGCAATGCTGTGAACCTTCTTATCTTCACAGCCGGGCGATTGGTGCACGAGGTGCCGCCGGTTGTGCCCTATGGGCTCTACGCACCTGAAGCGATTACTGCCAACCCGCTGCCGCAGGCGCTGGTTCTGACCGCGATCGTGATCGCATTTTCCATCTTCGCTTTTCTGCTTGTCTTAGCCATGCGCGCCTACCAGGTGCTTGGCACGGACGATACCGACCATATGCGCATCGCCGAGCCGATCGAAACGCCGCGTCCGCCGCAGGGTTACTAAGGTCAAGGAACAACAATAATGGCTGGACCCTCCGACGTAGACGTCGATCTCAGTGTCGCATATGTCGACGCCACCGTTCCGGCGGCCGACTATCTTGTTGCGTTGCCCGTTATCGCACCGCTCATCATGGGCGCTTTTTTGCTGATGCTGCGACGGCAGCCGCACATCCAACCGATGGTCGCCGGAATCACGCTTGCCGCGGTTTTTCTTGGCAACATAGTTCTTGCCCTAAGGGTGGCTGAGTCTGGACCTGTCTTTATGGCGATGGGCCGCTGGCTCCCGCCCTTTGGCATCTCTTTTAACGGCGATGCGCTGGGCGTGTTCATGGCGCTCACCTCATCTCTGGTCGCGTTGGTGTGCGTTGTCTACTCGGCCCGCAGCATAGATGGCGATGGTCGCCGCTATGGCTTCTATCCATTCCTTTTGCTTCTGACGGCCGGCGTTTCGGGTGCTTTCCTGACCGCTGATATCTTCAACCTTTATGTCTGGTTTGAAGTTCTGCTCATTTCATCCTTCGGCCTGATCGTTCTTGGCAACAGCCATGAACAACTCGATGGGGCGGTGAAGTACGCGTTTCTCAATCTGATCGCGACAACGCTGTTCCTGATCGGTGTTGGCTACACCTACGGCCTGTTCGGCACGCTCAACATGGCTGATCTCACCTTGCGGATCGCCGAAAGCCCAGATGCGCCGACCGGCACGCTGATGATGATCTTCGTGTTCGCCTTCGCCATGAAGGCGGCCGCGTTCCCGCTGAACTTCTGGTTGCCGGCGAGTTATCACACGCCCAACATTGTTACCTCGGCGATCTTCGCTGCTCTTCTCACCAAAGTCGGCATATACGCCTTGTTGCGGTTGGGAGGGATGCTGTTCCCGGCTGCCTTTGGAACCTTCCAAGATGTACTCCTCTGGGTGGCCATTCTGACATCGCTTCTCGGCGCTGCCGGTGCTTTGGCCAGCTCCGACATTCGCAAGATGCTTGGCTTCCTTGTGCTGTCAGGCATCGGCGCCATGTTCGTCGGCATCGCCGTCGCATCTCCCGATGGCGTCCACGGGGCAGTGCTTTATGCCGTGCACTCGATCCTGGTGATGGCGGCCCTTTACCTGGCTGCTGGCGTCATTGGCCGCATGACCGGCTCGTTCGATCTGCGGTCGGTGGGCGGTCTCTATCGGGCAAGCCCGTTTTTCGCGGCCATGTTTCTTATTCTCGTTTTCGCAATTTCCGGCCTTCCGCCTTTCTCGGGCTTCTGGCCGAAGGTTCTTCTGGTGCGCGCTGCCATGACAGCGGGCGAAGCATGGCTGACCGCCGCCTATTTGTTGTCCAGTTTCATTGCCATGATCGCCATCGGACGGGTCTGGTTGTTCGCCTTCTGGCGCAACGGGCAGCAGGATGGGTCGGAGGTGGCTATCCAGCCGCTATCGCTGGCCGACCAACGTGCCTTTTTGACGCCGATTGCTGTTTTGGTCGTTGTCATCGTTGGCATTGGCATCATTGCTGACCCGGCGGTTTACATGGCTGGCATCGCCGCTGCCGGCCTGTTTGATCCATCCGCCTATATCACGGCCATTTCACCGGTGGCGCCATGATAGCTGACGCCTGTTTTAAAGGAGCTCTGCAATGACAGGCATGTTCCTTGTCAACATTCTGCTCGCCATCGCATGGGTCTTTGTGACGGGCAGCTTTACCATTCTTAACGGACTGTTCGGCTTCGTTGTCGCCCTTCTTGCCCTGTCGATGATCCGTGAGCAGATCGGCACCATCGGCTATGTTCGCCGCGTCAGACGCATTGCGGCGCTGGCCGGCCTGTTTATTGTGGAATTGGTGAAGTCTGCGGTCCGCGTTTTTGGCTTGGTGCTCACGCCAGCTCTTTCGAAGCTGCAGCCTGCCTTTATCGCGTATCCGCTCACCGTAGATCGAGACTTTGAGATCAGCCTGCTGGCCAACCTGATCACGCTGACGCCTGGCACATTGTCCGTCGATGTCTCCGACAACCGTCGCACGCTTTACATTCACGCGATCCATGCGCCCGACCCCGACGCCTTGCGCGAGGACATCGCCACCGGGTTCGAGCGCAAAATTCTCGAGGCCTTCCGATGACCACAGCAGACTTTCTATATGCCTGCACGCTGATCGCCCTTGGCATCCTGGTGATCGCCTTTGTGGTGATCAGTATCCGTATCATTGTCGGTCCGACCCTGCCCGACCGGGTTCTTGGCCTTGATATGCTCGTCGCGACGGGCATTGGGTTCATCGCCGTCGTTGCGGTCAAGACGACCTATTTTCTCTATCTCGACATCGCCATTGCGCTCGGCCTGGTCGGGTTCTTGGCAACCGTGGCCTTCGCCAGGTTTATTTTGAAGCGAGACAAGCCGGAAGAAGAGGCCGGTCCCGGGCCAATAGATGAACCAAGTCTTTCTAAGTCATCAGCAAGATCGTCAGTGGCCGATAATAAGACGGAGGCTGTATGATGACAGGTCTGATCGAAATAATAACCGGGCTTACTATTATCGTTGGTGCCGCATTCACGCTCGTCGCCGCTCTGGGCATTCTGCGCTTCCCTGATCTTTACAGCCGCAGCCACGCAGCATCCAAAGCCGGAACACTGGGTTCTGGGCTCCTGCTTTTGGCTTTGGCCCTCTACGCTGGGGAGTTGGGCGTCGTCACACGCGCTGTAGCGGCGTTTATATTCCTCTTGCTGACAGCGCCCATAGCCGCCCATTTGCTGGCGCGTTCAGCCTATTTCGTTGGTCACAAGGCCTGGGAAGGAACCCAGATTGACCAATTAAAAGGAAAATATTCCGAAGATGGGCAAAGTCTCCGATGTCGCAGTCATGATTGACGCTACGAATTCATCGCAGGCGTTATTCACACCTGATTGTATATAAGCAAAGAAATACTATCTTTTCATTACTGCGCCAGCAGGCTATAAAAGCGCCCGCGGCATCTAGCGTGATTCGTGTATAACGACATCTTACGCTCCGAAGTCCAAGCCCTGCTCCGACCAATCCCAGGCGGATGTTCAAGGGTAAAAGGGTTACATAAGGAAAAAGAATTCATGAGCGAAGAAAACGTCTCTGCCGACGGTGACCAGTCTGCTTTGGTAGATCTGACAGCCGACATCGTTGCGGCCTATGTCAGCCACAATGTTGTTCCAGCCAATGAGCTCTCCAAGCTGATCAATGATGTCCATGGTGCATTGGGAACACTGGTCGATGGTGCAACTGAAGCGCCCAAAGTCGAGCTAAAGCCGGCAGTTCCGCCGAAAAAGTCCATCACGCCTGACTATCTGATCTGCCTGGAAGACGGCAAACGGTTCAAGTCTCTCAAGCGGCACTTGAAGACCCATTACGATCTGACACCTGAACAGTATCGTGAAAAGTGGGGTCTGCCAGCAGACTATCCGATGGTCGCTCCCAATTATGCCGCCGCTCGCTCACGCCTTGCTAAGGAGATGGGTTTGGGTCAGCGCCGCGCTAAGGCAAGCTAATCGCCTACCCGAGGCTAAAGGGGGTAATACCTTTGAACTGGCGGGGCTAAACGCGCCTTTGCTCCGGATGTCTCCCATCAAAAAAGCGCTGACGGAAACAGTCCGTCGGCGCTTTTTTCATTTTTGACGACACAAACACTTATCCCCGCCTCTCGAGTCGGTGACTATCAATAGGAAAATTTTCCTATACACGTCATGGCAGGGAGCGGGATCGTGCAATCCACTTTGCAACCAAACCCGTCGGCAGTCACGCTGACAGAGTTGGATATTCACGCTATCGCGGAAACGTTGGTGGCGAACAGGTCTTTGCAGACACTTGGACACACCCAGGCGCAAGGCCGGCAAGTGGAAGCGTGTGTCGCCAAAGTATTTGGTGTTCGCCATGAAGCTTTGCGCGCGGCGACGCGTGGTCCGGCTCAAGTGGCGCTGGCACGCCAGGCGGCCATGTATCTGTGTCACACAACGCTGGGTTTCTCGTTGACATGCGTCGGCGAACTGTTCGAGCGCGATCGCACCACTGTCAGCCATGCCTGTCGGTTGGTGGAAGACCGACGGGACGACGAAGGTTTCGACATGCTGATCTCCTGCCTTGAACGATCCGTCGCTGGTATCGTTCTCTTGTGTGGCGGAGTCTGACCTTTGTCGGCGGACAAAAGCGCAGTTCCCACACCCAATCATCTGGAACCCGGAACACTTGACCCACATCAGACGCGCCGACAGTTGCGGGCGTTCTTGAAAGGTAAACAACTCTCAGAAAAGGGACTGCGCGACCTGCGGAAACAGGCTTTGATCGCTGGTGGTCCAGATAATCCGACGCTTACAGCCAAGGGACGCGCTCTGCTTTCCAGCGGCGTCAGACCTGTCATGACGGGCAAGCCAAAAAAGGCCCTGCCAGAATCCGACCATCAGCCGAGCATGCAAACGCCGGCGGATATCTTTGATGGCCTGCCGATCGCGCTTGATCGCATGGCACGTCCTCGAAAGGGCGAAGCGCCGCTTTTGTCGTCCTCGACGCTTTTGGCTGCTCGACGCTTCCGGCTCGATCTAGACCGGGCAGGGCTTGGGCCGCGCATCACGCAAAGCTGGTCGCTCGCAGCGTTGGTTCATCAGGCTTCCAAGCGCCAAGGCAGCGACGGTTCGCATGAACTTGATGCGATGCTGGACGCACGTGACCGCGTGAACCACACGTGCAAATCCATTGGTCCGGATTTCTCAGGGCTTCTCATTGATGTCTGTCTAATGGACAAGAACCTGGCAAGCATCGAACGGGAGCGGCAATGGCCTGCACGTTCGGCGAAGCTGGTAATCGCGCTCGGTCTTAAGGCGTTAGCACGCCATTATGGCTTGACCGATCAAACCTCAGACTAGGACAGCCCGACGAACATGCACCGTTATCAGGAAGCGTGGCCAACCGCGCGCTGAGCTTCGTCGGCGATACGGGCCATCATCGCTTTCAGCCCATTGGAGCGTTGCGGTGACAAATGTGCATCGAGCCCAAGACCAGCCAGCATGGCCGGCGCATCGATTTCCAATGCATCAGGCGCGGACCGGCCGTTATAGAGCGCAAGCAGGATTGCGATCAGGCCGCGCACAATGTGGGCGTCACTATCACCGCGAAAATGCAAGGGTGCTTCTGAACCGTCACCGCCGCCATCACGCACGAGCCACACCTGGCTGGCACAACCTTGGACTTTGTTGGCGTCGTTTCGTTCCGCATCGTTCAGCGGTTCCAGCGACCGTCCAAGTTCGATGACATAACGGTAGCGATCTTCCCAATCGCCGAGAAACTCGAAATTGTCGCGAATGTCTGCGAAATCCGCCATGTCGGTTCACCGGACAAGGGTTTGAACTGAAGGGATCCGGCTTTGCGGACTCTGCTTTGCAAAAGCACATAACGCTCAGTCGTATGTCCGGCAAGCCGAGAGCAAAGAAGCCTGTCAGGTTGCCAAAAGACCTAGAGCGGAGGGTAGGGGCTAGAAGGCAACCTGGCGTCCAAAACGTAGGACCGCGCGGCAGCTTGTGTTTGCATAGGGACTTGCGTTTGGACCGGGATCAAAGATCCTTCGGTCTCGCCCGAACGTTCAGCCGGCAGGGCAGCCGGCAAGACCTGGCTAGTATCATGCTCGGAAAGCCACCCCTGAACGACCCCGGCAGAGTAGACCGCCTTCTGTCGTAGCACATCGACCGTGGCGGCACCCGTCGCGCAAGTATCAGGATTGCGGCCACAAAAGCCGCGCACATCGTAAACCACACGCTGGACTGCACCCAGTGTTTCAAGGGCTCCAGGCCCTTCACTGATGCCGGCAGCTTCGCGATCCACCGGCAAGATTAAAAGGATCAATGTCAGCCAGAAGGCCGCTCGAACCAAAAACATGATGATATGTCCGTCCCATTTGAAATCCGTCACCCAAACCGGACGCTAGCAAGCGGGCGTGAAAACCAGGTGCCGATCGATCCGACAGATTGAGGCAAATGCCGCATGATACCGAAAGGGTTGGTTTACCATCCCGTTCAGAATTTCAGGTCCAACCGCACCCTAATTGGCCCTCACTGACCACCCTTTACTGTTCCTTCAAGGCTCGCTGACAGCGTCGGGTCCGGCGGTCGATATCGCCAGTTTTCTTTCTTTGGTGCGGTTGTTCGCACCACTTAGTCACAAGCGCGGTTTGATGAGTTTGATGGTACAGACCGACGGCGAGGCACCACGTGGCCAGCGCGGGGGCAGTGCACAACGGCAAGGAGCGGCAGCGCCAGCTTACGTTGGTTCGTTGGGACGCTTCGGCCCACTTTTCGCTGTTAGCGGATTAACGTCGCTTGCCTTGTTGGCGGCCATGGTTTCCACCGGGCTTGCTGCAGGCTATGCCGCGCTGTCATGCGTCCTCTTATTTGGGCTTACCTGCTATTGGCTGGCCCTTCGGGGGCAGTTTGCCAACGCAGCCTTGGTCGCGACAGCCGCTTTGACGGTGCATCTGGCGTGGATGACCGCTCAGACGGGCGGAATGCTCTCGCCCTTCATCTTATTGTTTGTGATTGCGCCCATTGAGGCGTCGCTGACGCATGATACCGTCACAGCACGTCGCACATACCTGCTAACGCTTGCTGGCCTCCTTGCCGGTGCTGTGGGCAGTTTCGCCGTGGAAACATTTGTTCCTGTTTCCGAGGGCACCATGTTTATGCTCCTCGCTGGAGGCTGCTTTTATGGCGTTCTGCTGGCACTGCGAGCCGTGCGTGCGAGCACACTGCGCGATGTGCAGGCCCGCGCGACACATCGTGCGATCGATCAGTTCCACGACATCACGCATGACATGTTCATGATCGTCGGGCGCGACGGGGGCGGTCGGCAAGTGTTTGGAGCGGTCGAAGCTATCCTGGGCTGCCCATCGACCGATCTGTCGGGTGATGGCTTTTTAAACCGTTTGCATATCGCCGACCGCCCGCTTGTGCTCTCAAGGCTTGACGATGTTGAGGCAATGGGCACGCGCGACACGGTTGAAGCGCGGATGCGGGTCGGCCCGTGTGACGGCCCGCAACAGTTCCTTTGGACCGAGATCGACCTTTCGGCCGTTACGAACGCCGAGGGTGCAACGGAAATCTACGCCCTGGTGCGCGACATCCATCGCACCAAAGATCATGAAGCTGAGCTAACCCTTGCCCGCGAAAAGGCAGAGGCGTCCGATGCGGCCAAGGGACGTTTCCTGGCAAGCATGAGCCATGAACTGCGCACGCCACTCAACGCCATCATTGGCTTTGCGGACATTCTGGAAGAAGAGGTTTTCGGCGCACTCGCCAATGAGCAGCAGCGCGAATATGTCGGGCTCATTCGCGAGTCAGGCGGACATCTCCTCCAGCTCGTCAACGACCTGCTGGATATGTCTAAGCTTGATGCCGGCCATTTCCAGATCGTTGCGGAGCCCTTCACCTTGCGGACGGTTGTCGACCGCTGCGCAAAACTGTTGCAGGGCCAGATTGACAAGGCAGAACTGACACTCAAGCTCGATGTTCCCGAGCGTCTGCCAGAGCTGGTCGGCGATCAACGGGCTGTGCGTCAGATTCTCATCAATCTGTTGTCCAACGCCTGCAAGTTCACTGAGGCCTTAGGTACGATCACGCTGCGCGTGCGTCAGGATCGCGACCAGATGATCATATCGGTTATCGATGATGGCATCGGCATTGCGCCGCAGGATGTGAAGCGGCTGGGCGAACCCTTCTTCCAGGCCAACTCCGCCTACGACCGCAATCATCAAGGCACCGGCCTTGGGCTGTCTGTCGTTAAAGGTCTGTGCGAACTCCATGACGGTCGCCTAACAATTTCCAGTGTCCAAGGGGAGGGAACCACGGTTGCCGTCTATCTCCCGCTGAGCGGGCCCAAAGCTCCAAGCGTGGACGCCGCCGACGGCGCGCCGGCAGAAAAGGCAAACACGGTGGTGTTCGCCAAACTGGAAAAGGAACGCGCTTCGGGGCGTTCTGTCGATGATGTCATCAATGATGAAAACGCAGGCGAGGCTGATAACCAGCTTCAGGAAAGGAAACGGGCACATGGCTAGACACGAACCGTTTCTGGATGACGATGGCGATTACGCTAAGCCAAATGTCTATCGTCGCAAGCCCGGGCGTCATCCTGCCGACGACCATGCGATGGATGAAGAAGACTGGGATGGGCGATCCTGGGGCCTCATGGACCGTGTTCTGGCAGCGCCAGGCCACTTGGCGATGACGGTGGTGGCAATTGCCGCCTTCGGGATTGTTGCCGTCAATGCCGCTTACCGGCAGCCTGGTGCGCATCCTGCACCGATATTGGCAACACGGGCTGAAGCACCGGCCCAGCCGGTTCCAACGACAGGGCGCGACACGAGCATTGCTGACCTGCAGGACCGAATTGCGGCCACACCAGCGCCCAGCCTTCCGCCACGGCGATTGGCGGGGACTGAGACAACAGCCTCCATTGGTGTTGATGTTCGCACACCTTACATTGCGCCAGCTCCCGTGCCGCGCCCACAAGCGCTCGTGGTGCGGCCAAGCCTGCCGGTACCGACGGCAACCACGGCAAACCTGCCGCTGCGCGTTGTGCAGCCGCGTCCGGTGCCCGTTTCAACCATTGCTGTTGATGATCCAATCGGTGCGCTGCTTGCGCCGGTGGTTGGCAATCCGGCGGTGCAGGCAACGCCTCAACCACTGCCCGGGCAACCATTTCCGGGTCAGCCGGTTGCAACACGTTCTGCACAGCCCATGGTCCAGGCCGTTCAGACGATCCTATCGCAACTTGGCTATCAGCCCGGGTCGATTGACGGAGTCATCGGGCCGAGCACCGAAGAGGCAATCCGACGCTTCCAACTGCGCCGCGCGCTAGAGCCAAACGGTCAGATCACCAATGAACTCCTGCGCGAGATCGAGCGTGTAACGGGCGAGCGGATCACGTCCAGCTAGCTAGCTTACGTCGGCGGCGGGCGTGTTTTCGAGCGCCACCGTCTCGTCGACCAGAAAATCGACCACATCGCGAAGCGCGTCTTCAGCCGAATGGCCGCTTTCCAGTTTGTCGCGGTAAAGCGACAGCTGCCGATCCGCCGACGTGCCACGTGTTTTGATGGTGCGGGCATGCTCAAGCTCCGCCAGGCATCCGAGCGCTTCAGCATCCTCACGCAGGAGATCAATCAACTCCTCGATCAGGTCGTCGACCAGAACCTTCTCACCGCGACCGAAATCAACCAGCGACCCCGTGAGCCCATGCCGCTGTGCCAGCCATCGGTTCTCCTCAATCAGGAACCGTGAGTAGCTGCGCCATTTCTGGTTGTCCCGGCGCAATCGCCAAAGCATGCGCGCAAGCGACTGGAACATCGCAGCCACCGTCGCTGCATCTTCCAGGTTGGTGCACACATCGCAGATGCGCAGTTCAAGTGTGGGGAACTTGTCTGACGGCCGTAGATCCCACCAAACCTTGGTCGCATCTTCCAACAGCCCAGCTTTGACCAGTGTGGAAATGGTCCGGCGATACTCCGAGTAGCTTGAAAACTGCTCGGGTAGACCCGTCCTAGGCAGCTCATCGAAAACCGACAGCCGGTAGGATTTAAGGCCCGTCACGTTACCGCGCCAGAAAGGCGAGGAGGTTGTGAGCGCCAGAAGGTGCGGCACGAAGTAGGTCAGTTGCTGCATGAGATCGATGCGCAGATCATCATCCTCAACGCCGACATGCACATGCATCCCGCAAATGACGAGCCGCGCCACAACCATCTTCAGATCGTCGGCAAGCGCGTTGTAGCGCTCCTTGTTGGTGTGGATCAGGCGATCCCACTCGGCGAACGGGTGCGTGGATGCTGCCATCAGTGCGAGGCCATAAGGCGCGCTGGCCGACTTCAGGCAACGACGCATATGGGCCAGCTGGTCACGAGCCTCGCCCACACTTTGGCAGATCGGCGTGCCGACTTCGATCTGACAGCGCAGAAATTCGTGTGTGACCTGGTCGCCTAAAACCGCCCGGCAGGCTTCAAACGCCTCCTCAGGCGGATCAGCGGCCAGATCGCGTGTTTCGCGATCGATGAGCAGATACTCTTCTTCCATGCCAAGCGTGAAGGAGGGAGTACGCAACATAGGCAGGCAACCTCAGGCGAAAAGCCCATTTAAAAGGTGCCCGATCGCATAGGCAACCATAGCTGCCCCCAGACCAATGGCGAGCGTTTCAAGGCTGGACTTCCACCATGGCCGCACTGACCAAAGGCTTTTGCCGAACCCGATGCCTACAAACGTGATTGCCGTCCCGCCCAAAGCCAGCCAACTGGCGTTGGGTAGGCTCGATACAAAAGGGATGAGGGGCACCAGACCGCAAACAACAAAGCCGCCAAACGTTGCCAGAGCTGCGCGTAGCGGAACCCTGCGGGCACCGGCAATGCCATACTCTTCGGTCAGCATGGTTTCGATCCACACCTTGCGGTTCGTCGTGATGACATCAACAGCATCGTCGAGCACCTGGCCGGCGAAGCCTTTGGCAGCAAAGATCTGACGGATTTCCTCGCGCTCGCCTTCGGGAAAGCGGTCGATATGGTCACTCTCCACAGCGCGCAGGCGTTCTGTGTCATCGTTGTCGGCCTTGGTGCCCAGATAGTTGCCAGCGGCCATGGAAAGCCCATCGGCGAGCAGATTGGCAAAGCCCAGGATGAGAATGATCTTGGCAGATAGCGACGCGCCGAGGCTGCCGGCGACAATCGCAAAGGTCGTCACAGCGCCATCGATCCCGCCATAGACCCAGTCCTGAAGATAGCTCGCCTTCTGCCCGTCACGCAGGCGCGCGGCGATCCCCCTCGGCGTATGCGAGTGGTTGGTTCTGGCAGCCATGGCGTTCTCCCGATCAGGCCGTGATGATAGACGATCAGGTTTGCCGTGCCTTGCGTCCCATCAAGGCCAATCAGGCCGCACGTGCCGGCAAGCAAGGAGTTGGACGATCAATCAGCCCGCTAGTGTTGCCTCCAATGCATTGAAATGCACTCGCTGATACCTTAGGAACCGCCAGTCCGTTGGGAGATCAACGCCATTTGGCAGGTCTGCCCGCGGCCAGTGGGAGAAAGAGTAATGTCCAGCATGAACCAGACCGAGTGGAATCCGCGCTCATGGCGCGCCAAGCCGATCCTTCAGGTTCCCACCTATCCCGACCAGCAGGCGGTTGAGACGGTGGAAGCCCGGCTTGCAAGCTATCCACCCTTGGTTTTTGCAGGTGAAGCCCGCTCGCTGCGCGCCGAACTGGCGCGCGTGGCCAAAGGCGAGGCGTTCCTGCTTCAAGGTGGCGATTGCGCTGAGAGCTTTGCCGAGCATGGCGCTGACAATATCCGCGACTTTTTCCGCGTCTTTCTGCAAATGTCGGTCGTTCTGACCTATGGCACCGCGCGCCCGGTTGTGAAGGTTGGCCGCATTGCAGGCCAGTTCGCCAAGCCGCGCTCTTCTGATATTGAGAAGCGTGAAGGTGAAGAACTGCCATCCTATCGCGGCGACGTCATCAACGGCATCGACTTCACGCCCGAAGCTCGCATTCCCGATCCAGAACGCCAGATCATGGCGTATCGCCAGTCGGCCGCGACACTGAACCTGATCCGCGCCTTCGCGCAGGGCGGTTTCGCCAATCTTGAAAATGTCCATGAATGGATGCTCGGCTTCATTTCCGACAGTCCGCAGGGCGAGCGCTATCAGGAGGTTGCCGACCGCATCTCCGAAACCATGGAATTCATGCGAGCTATCGGCATCACCTCCGATCAGTACGCCCGCTTGCGGGAAACCGACTTCTACACCAGCCACGAGGCTCTGCTTCTTGGCTATGAAGAGGCGATGACCCGCAAGGATTCAACCTCGGTTGATCCCGATGCCTGGTATACGACTTCCGGTCATATGATCTGGATTGGCGATCGAACCAGACAGCTTGATCATGCCCATGTTGAGTTCGCGCGTGGTATCCGCAACCCAATCGGCATGAAGTGCGGCCCGTCACTCGACACCGACGACATGCTGCGCCTCATCGACCGGCTAAACCCTGAAAACGATCCCGGCCGTCTGACCCTGATCGCTCGTTTCGGCCATGACAAGGTGGAAGAGCACCTGCCTCGGCTCGTTCGCGCCGTCGAACGGGAAGGGAAGTCGGTCGTCTGGTCCTGTGATCCAATGCATGGCAACACGATCACCGCCAACAACTACAAGACGCGGCCTTTTGAGCGGATTCTGGGCGAGGTCGAGGCCTTCTTCGATGTCCATCATGCCGAAGGCACTTACCCCGGCGGCATCCATGTGGAGATGACCGGCAAGAATGTGACCGAGTGCATGGGCGGTGCCCGCGCCATTACGGCTGAGGATCTTCAGGATCGCTACCACACCCATTGCGATCCACGTCTCAACGCCGACCAGGCGCTTGAACTGGCTTTCCTGGTTGCTGAGCGACTTAAAAAAGGCCGTAAGGAAACGCCTGTGGAATTGCCACAGGCAGTCTAAGACGGCGGTCCATCGTTCTAAAAAGGCGGACACTGTGTCGTGCAGTGTTCGTCTTTTTTGTTCCCCCTGGAGCACCCATTATGATGCCCAGAAGACGGTTGCATTGATCAGCGGCGGCCGGTCAGGATCATCACTGTGCCCAATACACCTATTCCCAGCCTATTCGTCTCTCATGGCGGACCCAATGTCGTCATCGATCCGTCGGAGGCTCGCGACTTTCTGAAGGGCCTCGCCGACCACGTTCCGGCGCCAAGCGCGATCCTCATCATGTCTGCGCATTTTGAGACCGACGGTGTTGCTGTTGTGACCGACCCGGCCCCAGAAACGCTCTACGATTTCGGCGGCTTTGCGCCGGAGCTTCGCGAGATTAAGTACCAGGCTCCAGGTGATCCTGAGCTTGCAGCCAAGGTCCTTTCCCTTTTGGAAGACGCTGGCCTTGAGCCGCAGGCCATTGCCAAGCGCGGCTATGATCACGGCACTTGGAACCCGCTTTTCCTGGGATGGCCCGACGCGGACGTCCCGGTCGTACAGGTGTCGATTGACCCCGGCGGGGATGCTGCGTGGCACTGGCGGGTGGGCGAAGCGCTCGCGGCTTTGCGCGATGACGGGGTTCTGATCATCGGCAGCGGTCACATCACCCACAATCTGCGGGCGGTTTTCAGCGCGATGCGCTCTGACCTGCCGACCGATCCCGAGATGGCCGACAAAGTCGATGCGTTCATCGCGTGGATTTCAGAACAGATCGACAAAGGTGATGCCGAAGCGCTGAAGGCTTGGACGGAACGCGCGCCCTTTGTCGCCGACAATCATCCGACCGATGAACATTTGATGCCGCTGTTCTTTGCCCTCGGTGCGGCGGGCGGGACGTGGAGGGCCGATCATCTCCACGCGTCACGACAGTTTGGCTTCTTCGCTTGGGACAGCTGGGCCTTCCATGCCGCGTAACAAGAAAACCAGACAGATTTGCTCAGGATGAGAAAAAGCTGATTGCAAGGCGCTTCAGCCGGCGCTAGACCGGCCTTATGACCAAAGCGCCTGATCATCTTTCCATCGCCGTTGCGCAGCTCAATCCCGTGATGGGTGACCTGCAAGCAAACCTGTTGCTGGCCCGCGATGCGCGGATGGAGGCCAAGCTCCAGGGCGCCGATCTCATCGTCTTCTCCGAGCTTTTTATCTGTGGCTATCCGCCCGAAGATCTGATCGACAAAGACGCCTTCATGCAGGCGTGCCGCGCAGTCTGCGAGGAGCTGGCGCTGGAGACAGCCGATGGTGGTCCAGGCGTCATCATGGGCTCACCATGGCTGACCGACGACGGCAAGCGTTACAACGCTGCGGTTGTCATGGACGATGGCAAGGTGGCGGCGGTCCGCCCCAAGGTGGACCTGCCCAACTACTCGGTGTTCGACGAAAAACGCGTTTTCGATGCGGGCCCAATGCCCGGACCGGTTGAATTTCGCGGTGTGCGGATCGGCATCCCGGTTTGTGAGGATGCGTGGGCGGAAGAAGTGCCTGAATGCCTGATGGAGACGGGCGCCGAATTCCTGATCGTGCCAAACGGCTCACCCTGGCACGATCAGAAGGATGAGCAGCGCATCCAGATCATGGTCTCACGCGTGGTCGAGACCGACCTGCCGCTGGTCTACGTCAACCAGCTTGGCGGCCAGGATGAACTGGTCTTCGATGGCGGGTCGTTTGCCCTTGATCGCGACCGAAAGCTTGCCATGCACATGCCGCAGTTCGAGGCCGGTATTGATCTTCTCAAGGCGGTCCGTCGAACAGAAGGCTGGACTTTTGAGCGCGGTGACATCGCCGAATTGCCGAGCGATCTAGAAGCCGACTGGCGTGCCTGCGTCATGGGGCTGTCCGACTATGTGAACAAGAATGGGTTTCCAGGCGTCGTCCTTGGTTTGTCTGGCGGCATCGACTCTGCGATTTGCGCTGCGATGGCTGTCGATGCACTTGGGCCGGATCGCGTTCATTGCGTCATGATGCCCTACGAATACACCGCCCAACACTCGCTTGAGGATGCAGAAGCCTGCGCCAAGGCGCTCGGCGTGCGTTACGACGTGGTTGAAATCCATAAGCCAGTCGAGGGTTTTCTATCTGCCATCGGACCGCTGTTTGAGGGCACAGACCCGGGCGTGACGGAAGAAAACCTCCAGTCCCGCACGCGCGGCACGATCCTGATGGCTCTCTCGAACAAGTTTGGCACCATGGTCGTCACAACCGGCAACAAGTCGGAGATGTCGGTCGGCTACGCCACGCTCTACGGCGACATGAATGGCGGCTTCAATCCGATCAAAGACGTCTACAAGACAGACGTCTACCGCATGGCGAGTTGGCGCAACGTCAGCCATCCGACCGGTCTTAAAGGACCTGCCGGTGAGGTCATCCCCGAGCGTATCATCACCAAAGCGCCCTCAGCCGAGCTTCGCCCTGACCAGACCGACCAGGATTCCTTGCCGCCCTATGACGTTCTGGACGGTATCCTCCGCGGGCTGGTGGAGGAGGAAGACTCAGTTTCCGACATTGTCGCCAAGGGCTACGATAAGGCAACAGTGGCGCGGATCGAGCATCTGCTCTACATCGCCGAGTACAAACGCCGGCAGGCCGCGCCGGGCGTGAAGCTGACAAGCCGCGCCTTTGGCCGTGACCGCCGCTATCCGATCACCAACCGTTTCCGCGACCGGGCCGGCCAGAACGACCCGGACGCCTAGGACCTGAGAATGACCACCGTACGCTTCGCCCCGTCCCCAACGGGCTTCCTGCATGTCGGCAACGCCCGCACGGCCTTGTTCAACGCGCTGTTCGCGCTCAAAACCGGCGGCCAGTTCGTGCTGCGCCTCGATGACACGGACACGGCCCGCTCCACAAAGGAGTTCGCCGATGCGATCATCGCCGATATGGGCTGGCTGGGCATCACCGCTGACCGGCTTGAAAAACAGTCGGAGCGCATGGCGCGTTACGATGCCGTACGCGATGATCTGAAGCGTCAGGGACTTCTCTACGCCTGCTACGAGACGCCTGACGAGCTGGAATACAAGCGCAAGCGGCAGATGGCGCTCGGCAAGCCGCCGGTCTATGACCGCATGGGTCTCAACCTCACCGACGAGGAACGCAAGGAGCTGGAAGCCGAATGCCGCAAGCCGCATTGGCGTTTCAAGCTAATCGGCAAACGTGTCGGCTGGACCGACCTTTGCAAAGGCGAGCAGACCATCGACACGACGTCACAGTCTGACCCGGTTCTGATCCGTGAGGACGGAACCTATCTCTACACACTGCCCTCGATCATCGATGACATCGACTTTGGCATCACCCATGTCATCCGCGGTGAAGACCATGTGTCGAACACCGGCACACAGATCGAGATTTTTGAAGCGCTGGGCGCCACAGCACCGGAGTGGGGCCACCACAATCTATTGATGGCCTCCGACGGATCGACGCTTTCCAAGCGCAAGGGCTCGCTGTCGCTCAATGCAATGCGCGAGGCCGGCACACAGCCCATGGCAGTTGCCAGCGTTGCGACCCTGGTTGGTACCGCAATGCCGGTCACCTTGCATGAAAGCATGGCGGATCTGGCTAACGACTTTGACCTTGCTCGTGTTTCATCCGGTCCGGCGCGGTTCGAGCCGAAACAGATCGCAGACTTCTCCGCCCAAATCACCCATGGATTGGAGACGGCAGCCGTCGCCGAAACCCTGACCGCCATTGGTGTCCCGTCGGATGTCCAGGAGAGCTTCTGGTTGGCCGTGCGCAAGAACTGTGAGAGCCCGCAGGATGCCGAGCGCTGGTGGGCGATGCTGACGAGTTCTTCCGTCGACGCTGCGTTGGAAGACGATGACGCCGCCTACGTCCAGACCGCGCTTGCCCACTTGCCCGCAGACCCACTCAATGAGGAAAGTTGGTCGAACTGGGCGGGTGAGCTGAAAGCCGAGACCGGTCGCAAGGGTAAGGCGCTGTTCATGCCGTTGCGCAAGGCGCTCACCGGGCTGGAACGCGGACCGGAAATGGGTCCGATTCTGATGTTGCTTGGACGAGAAAAGGTGGAGGCTCGTCTTCGCGCCGCTTCCGGTGCTTAGACCCCGCTAGTCGGCAAAGTAGCCGTAGGTTGGCCCGACAACGCGGACGGCGGTGAGGTTGCGATCTTCGCTTACCGTCATGGCTGACAGATCGGCAAAGGAAAGGCCGCCATCATCCATGGCACGGCTTTCCGGATCGCTTTCCATATCAGGGCGCGGGCTTGGTTGCGGCACGCGCGGCCCCATCGCGACATTGAGGGTCGGATCGCCAGCCAGACGAAGATCGGCTAGGGCCGCGCTGTTGGGCTGACAGCGATTGTTGGGGTCAAAGCTCTCGCGGTAGGCAAAAGCGTAGCTCTGCGCGGTATAGGGCTCAGTGGTGCGCGTCGAAATCATCGCGTCGATCTGCTGGCCCGGATTGCGGTAAGCGAAAAGCTCCACCCCATGGCCGGGGCACATGGCGGCACAAGACGCCTGGTCCTCGTCGAACCGGTCACGGGTCGTTGAGAAGCTGATCGGCCAATAAAATCCATCGGAGGTTCGCACGCACATGGTGCGATAGGTGTCGCCGTAGGCGCCGAACCCAGGCTCGCGGATCACGTCGCCAGGGCGATAGAAGCCGCGTGGCTGGTCGGGAAGAACGATGCCGGACGGGTCGATAACACGACGCGACACTTGTGGGCGCGAACGAACACCAAAAATAGCTTCCAAAAGATTGCCCGGCGCAACGGCCTGTTGCACCGGCTGCGGCGCACGCTGCCGACCGGCGCATTGCGTGGCGAACACGCGCTCCAGCTCTTGGATGCGGGCCATCTGGCCACGGCCAGCGCCGCCACCGGATCGGGCCAGCTGCCGCTGCATCTGAGAAACGTTGCTTTGCATCTGGTCAATCGCGCCGGCGATGGAACCGCATTGCGGCGATACGCCGAAGGCACACTGGAAGCGGTCATAGGCGTTCTGCGCCCGTGACAGTTCGCTCATCTGCTGAGCAATGGCGTCTTGAAGCTGAGCGCTGCGACCGCCGCCGGCGGCACCTGCGCTGTGCAGGCTGGCGAGCTCAGAATGAATGCGCGCGCACCGGTCTTGGGCTTGGGCAGCACTGGAGAAGGCGAGGGTGAGACCAGCAACCGCGCAGCCGACGGTCAGCATCTGGCGCTTAATGTTGCGCCCGAGTGCGAAGGTCAGCCTGGTCGTCCGATTTGGCAGCGCCACAAGGTCCACCCGTACTTGATCCAAAGCCAGCTCACCCAGGATAGACTGAACCAGCATGATCACGATAGCGCAGGTTTAATGAACCCAAGCTGAATGTGGTTGATCTGGGCGAGTGCGGGCAGGTGCATCATAGGTTGATGGAGCCGGCAGAGCGCGCGCGCATGGCAGGGTGCCAAGCTCCTTTGCAACGCTCACCCGGGTCTGATGGCCAACGATATCGGAAGAAACCGCTGCTGCGTCCTCTGCAAGCGGAACAGTGTTGTCAGCCGTGCTCAGCCATAGGGTGGCAAACAAGCTGCATTGCTCTTGTGTCAGGCCCATTGGTCAGTCTCCCTGCGCAGCCGGATCGCCTCTTCATGGGCTCAGCCGACTACTTCTATGTTGGCGAACTGCACCACATGGGTGCGGGCATCGCTGTGTCTGACATCACACCTTCGACAATGCCCTCGCCTGGAGGTTCAGCTTGGCACGTCTGCACGCAACAAGGGATTAAGGCTTGACGAGTTTGCCCAAAACGCGGCAGGGAAAAGGCTATGTTTGGGCCTTATGACAACCAAAGTGTTGATGACGTCGCCACAATTGCGTGCATCGACATTATTGAGATTTGCAGCTAGCGCACTCTTCGCTGGCTCGGCCCCGTTCGTCTTTCCTTCAAGTCCTAACGAACAGCCCCGCCAGCGGACGGGACGCTCGATGCACTGCAGGTTGGGATGCCTGCGGTTCGGGGGATTGAAATGACCATCCAGCTCTACAACACGCTGACGCGGCAAAAAGAGCCGTTTGCGCCGGTCGATGACACGAATGTGCGCATGTATGTGTGCGGGCCAACCGTCTATGACTTTGCCCATATCGGCAATGCTCGGCCGGCGGTCGTCTTCGATGTGCTTTTCCGCCTGCTGCGACACGTCTATGGCGCGAAGCACGTCACCTATGTGCGCAACATCACCGACGTCGATGACAAGATCAACGCCCGGGCCAAGCGTGACTTCCCTGATCTGCCGTTGAATGAGGCAATCGCCAAAGTGACGGCGAAGACCGCCGACCAATACCATGCCGACCTGGCTGCACTGGGTTGCTTGGAGCCCAGCCACGAGCCCCGCGCAACCCAGCACATCGCTGGCATGGTGGCGATGATTGAAACACTCATCGAAAAGGGTCACGCCTACGTGGCCGATGGCCAAGAGGGCCGCGAGGTGCTGTTCAATACGGCGTCCATGGCAGCCTATGGCGAACTGTCCAAACGCAAGCTGGACGAGCAGAAAGCTGGTGCGCGTATCGCCGTCGACGAGCACAAGAAAAATCCTGGCGACTTCGTACTATGGAAGCTTTCAGACCCCGACGAACCCGGCTGGGAAAGCCCCTGGGGCAGGGGACGCCCGGGCTGGCACATTGAATGCTCGGTGATGAGCGCCCACCATCTGGGCACGACCTTCGACATTCATGGCGGTGGGCTCGACCTCATCTTTCCGCACCATGAAAACGAGATTGCCCAAAGCTGCTGCGCCCACGGCACCCAGCGCATGGCCAATGTGTGGATGCACAATGGCTTCGTGCAGGTGGAAGGACGCAAGATGTCCAAGTCGGAAGGCAACTTCGTCACAATTCATGATGTGCTCCACACCGACAAAGTGGGTGGCCGCACATGGCCGGGCGAAGTCGTGCGCCTCGCCCTGCTGATGACCCACTACGGCGAACCGCTGGATTTTTCCGTAAAGCGGTTGGAGGAAGCGGAGAACCTTTGGCAACGTTGGGCTTCATTCGTGATGCATGGTCCCTCGTTGCTAAGTGTCGACGTCGAGGGCAAACCTCTGACCGAGGTGTGGCAAGACGGTGGTGTGATCTCGCAGCAAGCAATCGATTTGTTTGAAGACGACTTGGATTTCAGCGCGCTAATTAAAGTGTTCTCGGACCGTGTGTCGAACGGTACAGCAGAGGATCGAACCGATCTGGCTCTCGATTTAGAAGCACTAGGCTTGATCACGCCGAACAAAATTGCCGCTACGCTTGGTTTGGTAGCGGGAGATTTTATTGCTGAGCTCATTCCGACTGTAGGCCTAGTGCAGAGCGCTTATGCGAACGGCAACCTAGCATCCGCCTCGGTCGAAATCGCCAAGCTGGACGCCGCTGGTGTAGAATTCGAGTTTGACCCATTCGGTATGATGATCCTTACGCCTGGTGACGAAAGCGAGCCGTCTATCAACGCGAGGATTCAAGAACGCCTCACCCTAATCGCTGACAAAAATTGGGCCGAAGCTGACCGCATTCGCGACGAGCTTCTGGAGCAGGGCATTCAGCTTCAGGATTACAAGGACCCAGACACGGGCGAGCGGAAGACGAAGTGGGAGGTCAAGCGATGACGGCCTCCTACACCGGCGGATGCCAGTGTGGCGCGGTGCGCTACCGCGTTACCGGAGCGCCTGAGACCCCGCATCTGTGTCATTGCCGTATGTGCCAGAAGGCATCTGGCAACTACTTTCTGCCACTCGCCTGGGCACCCGGCGACATACTCGCCATCACTCGCGGCGAGCCGGCTTGGTTTCACTCCTCAGACCCTGTGAGGCGCGGTTTTTGTGCCAATTGCGGCACGCCGCTTTTCTACGATCCCGTCTCCGAGGATGGCATGGCCTTCACGCTTGGTAGCCTGGATGATCCATCGCGGTTGCCACCGGTGCAGAACGACGGCAGGGCGAGCCGCGTGCCCTTCTTCCAAAACCTGGCGGAGCTACCCTCGGCGGAGATCGGCCAAGACGACCTCTCACCGGTCATTGCCTCAACCAACCATCAGCATCCCGACCACGACACAGAAGCGTGGAGCGTATGACCATGACTGACAAGCCTGCCAAAAAAGAACGTCTCTTTCTGTTCGATACGACGCTTCGCGACGGCCAGCAGACGACCGGCATCGATTTCTCGCTCGATGACAAGATCACCATCGCGCGCATGCTTGATGATCTGGGCGTCGACTATGTAGAGGGCGGCTATCCGGGGGCAAACCCCACCGACACGGCCTTCTTTGAGACCATGCGCACCCAGAACGCGACGTTTACCGGCTTTGGCATGACCCGCCGTCCAGGCATTTCGACGTCCAACGATCCGGGCCTGAAGGCCCTGCTGGACGCTGCCGGTGACGCTATCTGCTTCGTTGCCAAAAGCTGGGACTATCATGTCGATGTCGCGCTGAAGACGACGCTGGAAGAAAATCTGGCCTGTATTCAGGACAGCGTGATGGCGACGCTTGGCGTCGGTAAGGAACCGCTGGTCGACCTGGAACACTTCTTCGATGGCTACAAGGCAAACCCTACCTATGCCCTCGCCTGCGCTGAGATCGCCTATCAATCAGGCGCGCGCTGGGTTGTCCTGTGTGACACCAATGGCGGCACAATGCCCAGCGAGGTCGAAAACATTGTGAAGACGGTGCAGGAGAAGGTGCCCGGCGATCATCTCGGCATCCATCCACATAACGATACCGATCAGGCGGTGGCCAACGCGCTCGCTGCGGTTCGCGCCGGTGTGCGCCAGATCCAGGGCACGCTCAACGGCATTGGCGAACGCTGCGGCAACGCCAATCTGACGTCGCTGATCCCAACGCTGATGCTCAAAGAGCCCTATGCCAGCCAGTTTGAGATCGGTGTGTCCTCCGATCAGCTCGCTAAGCTTACCAATACCAGCCGGGCTTTCGATGAGGTGTTGAACCGCGCGCCCAACCGCCACGCGCCCTATGTCGGGGCGGCGGCCTTCGCAACCAAGGCAGGGATCCATGCCTCCGCGCTTCTCAAAGAGCCGGAAACTTATGAGCATGTTCCGCCAGCCACCGTTGGCAACACACGCCGGGTTCTGGTATCCGATCAGGCCGGCAAGTCCAACCTTCTGGCCGAACTTGGCCGCCTCGGCATCGTGGTGGACCCCAAAGATCCACGCCTTGATGATCTCTTGGCCGAACTGAAAGAGCGCGAAGCAGCCGGCTACAGCTATGAAGGTGCAGATGCCTCACTTGCCCTGCTCGCCATGGGAAGGCTCGGGACGATCCCCGACTACTTCAAGGTGGAGAGCTACAAGGTTGGCGTTGAACGACGCTTCAACGCCATCGGCAAGGAGATCACCGTCTCCGAGGCTGTGGTGAAGATCAACGTCGACGGCGAAATTCTCATGTCGGTCGCCGAAGGGAACGGCCCGGTCAACGCGCTAGACAAGTCGTTGCGCAAGGACCTCGGACGCTATCAGGCCACCATTGCCGATCTGGAACTTGTCGACTTCAAGGTGCGCATTCTAAACGCCGGGACGGCGGCTATCACCAGAGTTCTTATAGAAAGCGAAGACACCACCACCGGCGATCGTTGGTACACCGTGGGTGTGTCGGAGAACATCGTCGATGCCAGCTTTCAGGCACTGACGGATTCCATCGTCACCAAGCTGATGCGCGCCGAGGGGCTCATGCTCGCTCCGGCGGCCGAGTAACACGATGACAGATGTCGCCATTCGCGCATCGAGGACTGACGATTGGGACGCCCTAGAAGCCGTTTATCAAGCGGCCTTCCCAGAAGAAGAACTCACCCACATATTGAAGGTGCTGCTCGCCAAGCCGGAACCCTTCCTGTCGCTGACCGCTGAAAAGGATGGCCTGCCAATCGGTCATGTCGCCTTTTCGCCCTGCGGCCTGACCGAGGCCAACGTCAGTCTCTCCCTCCTTGGTCCGCTTGCAGTCCATCCCGACGTGCAGGCGCGTGGCATTGGCTCGGCGCTGGTGCGAGCCGGTTTTGACAGGCTGAAGAAATCAGGCGTCTCTACCGTGCTGGTTTTAGGCGACCCGGGCTACTATGGCCGCTTTGGTTTCCTTGGCGACCACGCCATTGATCCGCCCTATGATCTGCCGGCCGAATGGGATGGTGCCTGGCAGGCCGTCGATCTATTAGATCAGGATAGCGTTTTGGCCGGCCTTGCCGGTCGGCTGATGGTCCCCGACCCGTGGCGGGATCAGAAGCTCTGGCTGCCTTAAACCATACAGGTCAAAGGCGGGCCATGGCCTCTTCGTCGCCTTCCATTGCTGCCTCGCTGAGGCTGGCGACCTCGCTCTGGAGCATCGGAACGATCTCACCAACGTCTGATGTGATGAGGTACCGGATCATCGTCTCCTTGGTGATGAAGCCCTCACCGATCATATGATCCAGAAGTTCTGTTAGCGGTCCCCAGAACCCGCCAATATCGGCCAGAACCACCGGCTTTTTATGTCGGCCAAGTTGTGCCCAGGTGATCATTTCGACCACCTCTTCCAGCGTACCGATTCCCCCTGGAAGGGCCACAAATGCATCTGCTTCGTCGAACATGCGGCGTTTGCGCTCATGCATATCATCGGTAATCACCAGGTTTTCCACCCGGCGCAACATAACCTCGCGCTCCTCCAGGAAGCGCGGTATGACACCTGTCACCTGCCCGCCGGCATCAAGCACGGCCCGGGCCACGATGCCCATCAGACCCACCGAGCCGCCGCCATAGACAAGGCGTAAGCCGTTGGCTGCAAGGGCGTTTCCAAGTTGTTGGGCTGATTCCTGGTAAGCTGGGCTCTCGCCAGTGCGAGACCCGCAATACACGCATACGGATGTTAGACTGCTCATAAGAGTCCAGTGGCACTACCTCCGGCGTGCGTCAAGCAAAGCGCGGTCAAGTGTCGGGTGGCCGGGGCTTTCTTGCTCGCACTGCAAAACGGCGCTACACCCGGCGAAGCGGCCAGTTTGAAGGAAATGTGATGAACCCAGGTCTCGTGGGCGTTTTGGTCTTTGTAGGCACGGCTGGCGCCATCTATGCCGGTGGGCAGCTGGTCGGCACTTATTTTGCACCGCAAAACGACGTGGAAGTGGCAGCGACAGAGCAGCCTTTGGGTCTGGTACCTTCAGTGCCAGATAGTGCCGAGGCAGACACTGATGTCGCGGCCGAACCGGAAACTGCCGAAAGCTCCGAAACGATGGTGGCAGCCGCGCCTGATGCGTCGGCTCCGGTCAATGAGCCAGCCGCAACCGAAGAACCGCCGGTCGAAGCGCCTGTTTTGGACATCGTCCGAGTCGAGCCAACCGGTGAGACGGTCATCGCCGGCAATGCGGGCCAAGGGACGCGCATCGGCCTCCTCTACAATGATCGGCTTATCGCCGACACCGAGGCGGACGTGGCAGGCGATTTCGTGCTGGTGCCCGATGCTCCAATCCCGGCGGGCGAGGGCACGATGGAAGTCGTGGTTCTCGACGAAGCCGGCGAGGTCGTCGCGCCTTCCGAAGAACAGGTTGCTGTGGTGTTGCCGGAGGACGGATCTTCCGACGGCTTCCTGGTCAGCGTGCTGCGGCCTGAGGAACCCGTTGAGATCATCGAGCGCGAAGCGCCGGCAGAGGAGCCGACGACCGAGGTTGAGGTCGCTGTTCAAGAGGAAACGCCGGCTGCTTCTGAAACCGAGGTTGCCGCCGTATCCGAACCTGCTGAGACCGTCGCTGAGGAAGCGGTAACCGCAACGGAAGCGCCGGCGGTTGAGGTTAGCGTTGATGATGCATCGCCGATTGTCGTCATCGACGCCATTGAGCTTGAAGGCCTCGATATCTGGATCGCCGGCGCTGCTGAACCCGGCACCGTTATCCGGCTTTATCAGGACAACGCGCTGCTAGGCGAAACGCTTGCCGGCGATGAAGGCCGCTATCTCTATGAGGGCTCGCTCAGCGCCGCGACTGGAACTGTGACCATTCGCGCCGACGCGTTGGAGCCAGGCACAGCGAACGTTGTTGCACGCGCCGAGGTGCCGTTCGATATGCCTGGCGTTGAGGTGGCCGCTGCAACAGAAGCACCTGCGACTGAAGAAACGCCGACTGAAACGGCACCTGCCGAAGTGGCGGAAGCACCGGCGGCTGAGGCCCCAGCGGTGGCGACCCCAGCAGTGGAAACCCAAGTAACGGAAACGGCCGTTGAAGAGGCGCCCGCCGCCGATCCTCAGCCTGTTGAGGTTGCTGAAGCCGAGGTGGCGTCAGAAGAGCAAGTCGCTCCTGCTGAATCCGCAGCAGCGCCAGCTTCAACACCCGATGCGCCAGCAGCCGCGCAACCTGTTGAGCAAGCAGCTACCGCTCAGCCAGCAGAAACGACGACCACCGAGCCGGCACCCGCACCGGTAGCGGCAGCGCAGGCGAGTACCGCCCCCCAGCAGGCGTCCC
>ERZ1740060.36-NODE-36-length-135441-cov-11.669840_pt1 | contig 135441 bp, 99 predicted proteins | sample MGYA00581743_ERZ1740060 | MGnify/ENA primary metagenome ERZ1740060 (study PRJEB43018, sample SAMN04849235) | marine metagenome | isolation source: floating plastic debris | place: Pacific Ocean | collected 2008-08-27 | study: EMG produced TPA metagenomics...
CGGTATCTTCGTTAGTAGTAACGGTGCTATTGGAAGCCGTCGGGGCATCATTCACCGCAGCTATATCAAAGGTGATAGCATTCGTGGCGGTGGCATCGGTAGTACCATCATTCACCCGAAAGCTAAAATTATCATAGCCAGTACCATTGCCGTTAGTCGCCGATATAAATTTCAATTTGCTGACATCTAGCTCGGCTTTGGTCACCTCGTCGTTATCAAGCAAAGCTTCACCAGCATCTACTTCTCCATCACCATCATCATCTAAGAATAGTGTTCCAACAGTAGCGGTACTAGTAATCGTTATTTTACTAAGCGGATCACTATCAACATCACTGTATCCTAAATCTGCGGTAGTCATCACGACTGCAACATCTTCATCCCCACTTAGTGTTTTATCGGCAGCCGTCGGGGCATCATTCACAGCCGTTACATCAAACGTGATAGTATTAGAAGCTGCAGCATCTGCTGTGCCATCGTTAACCGTAAAATCAAAATCAGCGTAGCCAGTACCATTGCCATTGGTAGCTGGCAAAAACTTTAGTTGATTATTATCTAACTGCGCCTTGGTTACTTCGTCATTATCAGCTAACGCTTCTCCCGCACCTATCTCACCATCGCCATTCGAATCAATAAACAAGGTGCCATTGGTCGGAATAGCATCTAGGGTAATTTTAGCTAAATCGTCGCCCTCGGTATCACTATAGCCCAAATCGGTATTGGCAATTACCACCGGAGTATCTTCGTTGGTGGTTAGCGTCTTGTCTGAAGCAGTTGGAGGATCATCTACTGCAGTAACATCAATCGTCATTGTATTAGATGAAGTAGCATAAGCCGTTCCGTCATTTACCCGGAAGGTAAAGCTAGTGTACCCAGTACCATTAGCATTGGCAGCTGGTTTAAAAGTCAAATCAGTCAGATCAGCAGTGGCAATATCTTGATTGAGAGATACGGTTTCCCCACCATCTACTTCGCCATCGTTATCAGCATCTAAGAATAGCGTACCATTGGTAGGCAGCGTCGTAATTTCAACATGATCTAGACTTGCTCCCGCATCTACATCCATAAACGGAAAATCTGTAACCACAAAAACTTTATCAGTATCTTCATTTGTACTTACCGTGTTGTTATTGCTACTTGGAGGATCATTAGCTGCGTTTATATTGAGCGTCGTGGTACTCGTCGTACTATTACCATCCCCATCATTGGCTACTACCGTAATACTACGGGCTGTGCCATCTGGGTTATTACTGCCGTTGTTATATACGATCTGGCGCAAGGCTGTCTGATAATTAGCTACTGAAGAACTTCCTGTTAACTCAAGCGTACCTGTGCCACTGTCGTAACTGCTACTAATACCTAATGATGACAAGTCGCCTACCGATAAGCTTTCGTCTGTTCCATCTTGTAGATTCGTGATTACTACGGTAAGGCTCTCCAAGTTGGTATCATCCACATCACTGATTGCGGCATCATCATCGGCAATAGCTACTCCGCCCCCATCTTCGGTAAAACTACCTTCGTAGGCAGAGCCAGTAGCTCCGCTGTCGTCATTGGCATCCAAATCAACTACCGGAACATCATTATCAGCATTCACTGTAATATTAATCGTTTCTGAATCAGTGCCTGTGTTGCCGTCATTAGTCGCAATTGTCACGCTAGCCGAACCACTATAGTCTGCCGTAGGATTGAACGTAGCTCCGTTTAGCGCGTTGTTAATGTCAGTCAAGCTTCCACCGAAACTCAGACTGTTAGTACCATCTCCACTCACCGAAGTTAATCCGGTGGTTTGCGATAGGGTAAAAGTTCCATTAGTGGTGGTAATGGTAACCGTCTGAATATCACCATCCGCATCCGCTATAGAAATTACATTGCTATTCGTAGCATTGAACTCCAAATCATTATCTTCATTGGTAGTTTGGGCTCCAGGTATGGTAATCACTGGCGGTTCGTTACAGCCTACATCTACGGTATGATCAGTGTAACCAGTAGATGGTGCCGTGTAACCATCGGTACCCGAGGTCACTACCCCATTAGCGTCTACCAGTAGTCCGGCGTTGTAGGTACCATCACCTAAGAAACCGTTAGCATCATCATCCGTGAAACCGGCGTCGCGCACATCATTACAGCCGTCCCCATCGGCATCCAGTTCCAAGAAGTCTGGGGTGCCATCAGCCGTAGATTCAGAATCGGCCAGGGTATAATCCACGGCTCCGCTGTTTACCCCACTAGTTGATTGTAAATCATCAAAAACTCCATCGGTTCCTACAGTTCCGACTCCGCCTACTTGCCCGTTAGTGTGGGCTTCCTCGTGTCCGGCTTCTACCGCATCATAGATACCATCGTTATCGCTATCAAGGTCTAAGTGATTAACGATGCCGTCTCCATCTACATCGTAGACATCGGGTATTCCGTTGGAGTCACTATCGATATAGCTAGTGGTTGACCCATCACCAGTGCCGCCATCATTGGTCACATCGGAAAAGTTAGGCACTCCATCTCCGTCGGCATCGCCTATGGGTCGATTACTGCCTATCGCCTCATCAGTATCTAAGATCCCATCGTTATCATCGTCAAAATCATTGACATCCAGAACACCATCGCCATCGGTATCTTTGGCATCGCGTACATCGATGTCACCTACGCCATCAGTATTAGGTAAGTTAGTGGGAGTATTGATTTTGCCATTGGGGTCGTCTAAGCCAGTGGTAGCATCTAGGTTATTATCCAACCCATCATTGTCGAAATCCACCCCCGAAAGCACCAGATTAGCTTCAGTTTGGTCGGGGATTCCGTCGTTGTCCGAATCTAGATCTCGAAAATCAGGAATATTATCAGCTCCAGGATAAATCAAATCGGCATCTATAGGAGTAAGTCCGCCCAAATACGCCGAGTTTACTCCCTGGTTAGCAGTATAAGTAGCCGCATTATCACCATTGGGGGCGGTGTAGCTACCCGTAGCTTGGGCTTCAATGTTGTCAGGAATACCATCGCCATCCGAATCTAAATCGTAGGCATCAGGAATATTATCGCCATCGGTATCAGTAAAATTGGTCTTAGGATCTCCATCGGTATCAGGATCATCATCTTCCTCGGTATCTAAGATCCCATCGTTGTCATCGTCCAAATCGGCGTCGTCAAGTACTCCATCGCCATCCCAATCCAGCGGATCAGGATTCAATTCACACCCGAAGCCATCGTTACGACCGGAAGGATCGGCCAATAGTATTTTAGTGAAGCTAGTACCATTGGTGGTGTTTACTACATCCGCGATTTTATATATGTCGCCATTTCCGTTATTGAAGGCATATAGGTTATCAAAGCGATCTTGCCAAACCGCCCCGTAACCACTGCTAGTAGCCACTCCGTCTAGGGAGTTGTCTATGGTCAAGTTAAATCGCTCTGACACCCCGGTGTTGACATGGATTTTGACTAGTCGAGCATTACTTCCGTCATTGTTTATCCCATATATGTAATCACCAATCAGCGCGTAATCAGCAGTTGTAGAAAAGGTACCCGTAATTGCTACCTCAGTAACCGATAACGTAGCCGGATAGCTAGTAACACTACTTACATCAAACTTTATGATTTTATTATTTTTAACAAAGCCTACCAAGTTACCTTGAGCAAAGAGTACATTGTTAAAGTCTTCTGTCGTTCCAGTAATAGTGATTTCACCCACCAGTGAGAAGTTGTCAGCCGGATCGTATACCCTAAGTATCTGCCCCTGACCAGAAGCTTGATTATAATTAGAATAAACGTACTGGGTTACTGCATTGTAGGCGGAATTCGTTGCTCCCCGACTAGTCACTCCGGGTAGCTCGCCTATTTTTAAGTATTGTTGTAGAAACGGATTATACCGGTAGACCGCCGCAACGTCTGGATCAGGATTGCCGGATTGATAGCCTTCACCCTTGGTTTGATACAGCGTATTCACTGGACCACACATGATCCCCGCTGCATCATTGGTATCATCTCGGTAATCCAGATCGCCACCAATGCCAAAGTCACCATCACTATCTGTGTAGGCAAAGGCCGGGTCAGTCATCCCATCATTGGGCACATAGCCATCGTTAATAGTACCTCGCTCGTAGTCATTGAGTAGACCATCTTGGTCGGCATCATTGGTAGTGGTAGCAACCACAAAACCTGCTTCTACTGCATCGTTTTCACCTTCGTCATCGCTATCAGTGTCAAGGTAATCGGGATTACTGTCGCCATCCGTATTTTCCGGAGTGAGTCCGCTAGGGGCATAAGCTGAATTAAGACCATTGTTAGCCGTGTAGGTCGCGGCATCGTCGTTAGCAGGAGCTACATAGCCATTAGTCAGTTGCGCTTCAATGTTGTCGGGGATACCGTCGTTGTCACTGTCCAGGTCACGCAAATTAGAGATACCGTCGCCATCGGGGTCGGCATTTCCCTCTACTGTGTCTAAGATACCGTCGTTATCATCGTCTACATCAGTAGCGTCATCTACTCCATCGCCGTCAGTATCAGCCGCTGACAGCATGCTGCTATTGTTTAGCATAGCGGTATTATCGGAAGCATCATAAGTAAATGATACTTTGCTATCAGTATTTGCTATTACTTGTAGACAGGTAAGCAATACAATAACAAGTGCCCAATACTTCTTTTCCATACTTTTGCTTATCAAAATAGATTATTCGGCAACAAATCTATCGAAAAACATCATTCCAGAATTTTTTAAATATTACACGAAAATTTTCTAAACTAATGAACTAGAAAAGCTAAGTTCTTTGGTGTAAGTTTTTCACTAAACCTGATATTCTTTGAGATAAAAACCTATTTTGTTTATTATTTTGAAATATATCTTATACAAATAAGGCATTTTGGTCGACCTGTTTTAGTTTTTAGAATCGAGTTTTCATTTATTATTAGCATATGATAGTTTTACTTTTTTCTGATAGATAAACTAAATACTGCCGAATTATTACAGGTGTATTTTTACCAAGACATGAGCTCGTCTTAGATTGATTTGAGAACATTCCGTAAAGATTTGCCACAAAATAAATATAAAGACAGCGCTTACTTAGCAATGAACCGCTCAGCAATTACCTCATGCCGTATAGAAAGTATGAATACATACTGATCGGCTTGCTGGGGAGAAAATGGTAGGGTAGCACAGCTATTCTTCCGAAGATTAAGATCAGTATTTCCAGTAAGGCTCTAAAGTGATTCCGGCTCGCTGAGAAGAAGCAAGATTTGGTTGTTTAGAGTCAGTCATTTACCATCTCATGGCGACCCTCATACTACACCCCATGTACTAAAACAATGCCGAGTATCCTAACTAGCCCTCATCAAAAGCATCGTTCAATGCATCTTCGGTAGATTTGAGACGATCTTTACAAAACTTCACTAAGTCGAGAGCCTGCTTCACTTTATCAGAAAGCTCATCTACATCAAGATTTTGATCTTCTACTGCATCTACAATTTCTTGCAACTCCTGCATTGCTGCCTGATAACTTTTGGGAGTCATTGATTTTTTTCTAGGCATTCTTGGAAGGTATAGTTTTTTCTAAACGGCTGAGATATACAGCGCTACGGGTTTTAGTAGTTATTTGGGTACCTATGGGTAATTGTTTGGCATTTTGCAATGGAATCCCATCGGCGTAAGTAATGCTAAACCCTCGTTCTAAAATTGTTTCAGGATCAAGTAATTGTATCAGTTTTCCAGTGGACTCAAGTTTCAGAGCCTGCTCCTGCATCATTCTCCGTGAGCTTTGTTCCAAACTACTTCTTAACTGACCAATTTGATCCTGCTGATGCGCTAACTTAGTAATTGAAGTATTTTTCAGCGATATTTTCAACTGGTCTAGTTGATGAGTCTGGTTCAGTAAGCGAGATACAACTGATAGCTTTAGGGCTGATTTTAATTTCTCTAAACGATAATCTTGCTCAGCCAAAGTATTTTCCGTGATCTGGATGAGTGAACGAGCAAGCTCATCCAAACGTGCCTCGAAAGTTTGTAATTGACCGATTAAAAATTCTGCTACTGCCGTTGGAGTTTTCTTTCGCGTATTCGCTACCAAGTCAATCACCGTCTCGTCCCGCTCGTGCCCAATTCCGGTAATAATCGGAAGTGGAAATTGGGCTACGTGGGCGGCTAGGTCGTAGTTATCAAAACAATCTAAATCGACCTGAGCACCCCCTCCCCGGATAATCACCACACAATCGTACCTCGGATGTCGCTCATACAGTTCGTAGATACGATGAAGTGCCTGAATAATGCTTTCGGCAGCCTCATTTCCCTGCATTTTTGCCTTAAATAGATCTATCTTAAAACCGTAGCCAAAACGATTTCCACTCAGCTGATCCATAAAATCGCCCAGGCCCGCTGCCGCCGGAGAGCTAATTACGGCTAGTCTTTGGGGTACTTCCGAAAGTGTCAGAGCCTGATTCATTTCAAACACCCCATCTTCAACCAATTGGTTGATTACCTGCTGTCGTTTCAACGCTCGTTCACCAAGAGTAAACTGGGCATCAATATCTTTTACATTCAAGCTGAGGCCATACAGATGATGAAATTTGACCTCTACCTGCGCTAAGATTTTTAATCCTGATCGTAAGCTTTCACCGGTAATAGATTCAAACCAAGCGCCTAAGCCCCGAAAAGTACTGCTCCATATTGTCGCTCTGATTTTCGCATAGAGGTAGTCCTCGTTTTTCTCCACCAAGTCTAAGTAACAATGCCCGTTTTGGCCTACCCGCATTTCTCCAATTTCAGCTATCACCCAATACGTAGGTTCAAGTTCAGCTGATAAAACTGACTTAATTTTTTGATTTAACTCATACAGGCTAAAATGTTGCATACCAATAATATACAGTCAATTTATTGGTCAGGCTTATTGGGTTTCCAGGGAATCTCTCCGACCTCTAGCTCTTTCCCTAGGAACCGAGCCAACACAAAGAGATAATCAGACATTCGGTTTAAAAAAGTAACCAGAACGGGTTCAACCGAAATATTCTCAGCTAACCGTACCACGCATCGTTCAGCGCGACGACACACACAGCGGGCAATATGTGCTTGAGATACTGTCGGATGCCCACCGGGTAAAATGAAAAATCGCATGGCAGGCAAATCTGCATCCATTTGATCAATTTCTTGCTCTAGCCAGGAAATACTATCAGTTGGCAGCTTGGGCACTCCTGACTTCCCAGGTTCGCTCGCCAGAATAGCTCCCACGACAAAAAGGTTATCTTGCACCCACTGAAACTTGTCTTGCCGGGAGCTATTGATGGGCTGGTCGCGAAGTAAGCCTATCTGAGCATTAAGTTCGTCAACGGTTCCAATGGCTTCCATCCGAAGATCAGCTTTTGAAATGCGCTGACCACCGTACAGGGAGGTTTCACCTCGGTCTCCAGTTTTGGTATATATTTTCATGAAGCTGCCTGCGGTTATACGTGAACTACTAGATATTAAGGTGCACCAAGTTGCCCGAAATAGTATTAAAATGCAACCGCTTGCTCATCTTTCGCCTGCTGAAAGCGGAGCATGAACTGATTGTACTGCTGTTCACCCGATAGCTTCTTCAGGTCAGGCAGACTTTCTTCAGCGTAGTTATCCAAACCAATTCGTAGGGCAGTGATAATGTATTCTTCCAAAAGTGTAGCAGAATATGGGTTGGTTTGTATAGCATCTAGCAAATATTGATAAGTCACCGTAGGCTGCTCAGCATAAAAATAATTCAGCGCCCCAATAAATCCTGATTCAAAAAATGGATTACCCAGCAGAGAGGAAAAAAGATCATGGGCATCGTTTTCCCTACCTGTTTTTTGAGCTAGCAGGGCTTGCCAGTTTGTTTTTTGATATTGTTGCTGCTTGGTAAGTGGCACCAACATATTCACTCGATTTTCCCAATCCGTCACGTTTTCCTCAGTAATGGTTGCTAATGCCCAAGCCCACTCTAGATATATTGTTCCCTGGTAATTCAGCGAAGATTCATTCTGACGAAGTGCTTCAATAACCGGAAGTAATATTGCCCGATAAACTTTGCGGTTTTCTAAAAGCATATCGTAAGCAGCAATAGCTGCGTAACTTTCATCTTCAAAAGCTTTAAACACAGGTTCAACCTGATTGATCTTTAATTCATGTCTCCGATAGCGCAGCCACTGATAACGCTCTACATCAGTTTCCATTTCACCAAATGAATTGGTAAGTAACTTTAGTTGCTGAGCAGCTATTGCATGAAAAGTAGTCTGAGTAGAAGTAGAATCAGATAGTATTTCCTCCCAGGCCTGAAGCGCCAAATCAAGAGATACATCAGAAGAAGGTAAGGCTTCGGTAAGGCTTACTGCAAATTTCAGATGAGCATCTTCATATTGTTGTTCAGCTAATTGGGCAAAGTACTGAGTTGCTACTCGGGGAGTTCGCTGTTCCAACGCCCACAAACCAATAATATTTAAGTAGTAATTACGCTTAAACACATTAACCGACTGCAAACGATCAAGCTTTCGGAGAGCATCCACTACCCTATTTTGCCGATATTCAGCAACGGCTAGTGCTAACACCAAATCTTCAGTATACGGAAAATTTACACCCAGATCACTCAATGCCTCTACCTCATTCAACAGCGTAGTATCTACCATTGGAGCGTGTAACAAATAGTTTTCTAGTTGAGCAAATGAAAAAGTATTCAACGTTGAATCACTAGGAAGATTTGGCTTTACCGGAAAATTTACTGAATCTGTGGGTGACTGACCTTGTAGTAGTAAGCTATTGATTAGTGTGGGCGGATAATCCGGTATACTTACAAACTCAGTTAGCAAAGAATCCGTAGCAATATCTACCTTATCTCGCTGTTGCCCAATTGATCCTAGCATGTTTGCCTCAGCGGCAGCTTGGATAGTTGAAGTCCTTGTGGCTTCTGTTAGCCAAAAAAGTGCAGAGTCGAGCACGTTCGTCTTACCGTACATCATCGCCAGATTATTTTGGAGCTGAGGAGTTCCAGGAAAAGCTTTTAAGCCCTCCTTCAAGGTAAATAGTGCGTCAAAATACTGGTTTGTTGATGTGTAAGCTGCGCCAGAGTTAGCATAAGCTAGAGGAGTAGGCTTTTTTTGCAACGCCTCTCTAAAGTAGTAAGCTGTGAGTGCCGGATCATCTTGCTGCCGAGCCAAAGCTCCCAAAGAGTAATTCGCCCGATGATTATTATTTGCGTACTGATCGCTAAGCTTGTAATACTGCTCAGCAACAAACAGTTCGTCTTTCATCCAATGCAAATCCCCAATCCCAATATAATAGCCAGACAGAAGCTGAGAATAAGCGAAGAAACTACCTCTGGCAAAAAATGCCAATGTAGCAATCGTTCCAATGATTAATACTGTTCCGTAAGGAAAGGTTGCCGGACGATACATCACCAGATACACCCGCTGATTTTCCATGAAAGGCTGGACGAAATTAGCGATAAGATATATCAGAAAAACAGCACTAAAGCCTATCTGGCTATACACAATCGTATCTTCCAGACTTTCTAGCAACGGATCATTTCCTTGCCAGGATAGAAAAGCTACCGTTGCTAACGTGACGATCCCCAGAGTGAGATAAAAGAATGCACCTAATGGCGCGAATGGGAACAAGAATTTATACTGCTCTTCACGTTTCTTGAATCCCCAAATACCAATAATACTGATAACAGTTAATAACCAGAAAGCATCCAGATAAATAATGTCCCAATCAATTGTACCTATATTTCTAAGAAGTAGTAGAGACAAGTTTAGTATGTAAATCAAGGAAAGTACCAGAATATGTAGTAGGCTATTGGTGCTACGCGGAGTGTTATTCTGGGTAATAAGTTGAACGATAAAGCTGATAAGCTCATGACCGACAACAACGATAAACAGCACACTCAGCAATACCGGTACCCACAGACTATGATAAGCCAAGGTTAAGAATGGCTGGCTAACCTCGGCAAATAACCCTAACATTCCTCCGAAAAGACCAGTAGCTAGAGTGAATACTCCTAAACGAGACAGTAAACCCACATTTGGATTAATGAGTTGAAAGTAAGCCGTAGGAAGTAAAAATAGCCCAAACGCTATGATCATCCCTAGCTTTTCAGGCCGACCAAACCACAGTAGTTGCTCCAACTGAAATAGAAGAATGATACCCAGTAACAAAAGTACTCCTACATAATACCAGAATCTTTTTAAGGCCGATATAATAGTTAGTAAGATTGTCCAAGCTAATGCTACAATTCCAAGTAGTACCAGAGCACCTATCGGAGTTAGTTGTAGGCTACTCCCCAAAAAAGTTTCTAGTATAACACTGTAATTCAGGTTGTAGGAAAAAGAAAATAGCCCTACTGAGATGGGTGCTTGTGGTACCGGTACTTCCTTAAGCTCAGAAATGCGCTCCCAGCTTACCTGATTTAACATCCCTTGTGGGTAAAGAAAGGCCATAGCCCCCCCAGCGAAAGCCAGTAGAGCGAGAAGTAGTAGATAAACGTTTCGGCTCGTGGGATGCCAGTCTCGCCAAAACTGTATGTTATTCATTTCCTGTTTATTTTGCTCTAATCTGCAAATTTTTTACTCATTTTCAGATGCTATGTATGGTATTTCGCTAAATTTCAGCTTGCCGATGCTTAACCTAAATAATTAAACTGCTCATTCACCTGAGTAGCCTAATAACCATGAACCGAAAAATCATTGCTTCTAGCCTGATAACGCTATTTTACTTAACGTTTGTTCATTCCAATTACGCCCAATCCGTAGCAGTTGACGGAACAAAAATTGAGTACCGGGTTTACGGTGACGGCGATACTACTTTAGTGTTTATTCACGGCTGGGCAATTGATCAGAGTTACTGGCAATCGCAGGTAGATCACTTTCATGAGAACTATCAGGTAGTAACACTTGATTTGGCCGGACACGGACAGTCCGAGTCGGATCGAGAAGACTGGACTATTCCGGCATTTGGAAAAGATGTGCTCTCCGTCATTGATACCCTCCACCTTACAAATGTTGTCATAATTGGTCACTCAATGGGAGGGGACGTAATGCTGGAAGCTGCCACTCAAATTCCCGAAAGAATTATCGCTTTAGTAGGTGTTGATAACTTTAAGGACGTTGGTACTCTACCTTCAGAAGAAGAAAGAAAGCAAACCGAATCGGTATTTGAAATGATGGAAACCAATTTTGCCGAAGTAGTAGATGGTTACGCTCGTAGTATGTTGTTTACTCCCGAGAGCGATTCGCTACTAGTTGCTTCAGTAGCTCAAGACATGAAATCAGCTAATCAGGCTATGGCTATTAGCTCAATTAAGCATTTATTTGGTTATGTTGAACGGGAAATAGATCTCTTGGAGCAATCATCAGCTAAACTATATCTAATTCAGAGTGATGCTCTGCCTACTGATACAGTAGCGCTGACCCAGCATGCAGCTAAAGGGTTTGAGATATTTTCAGTAGGAGAAGTGAGTCATTACCCGATGGTGGAAATACCAGAAGTGTTTAATAACACTCTTGAAGAAATTCTTTCAGGACTATAATATGTTCTCTCTGTTCTCAAGCTATATTTATTTTGACTCCCCTTTACTTTACTGATATGAAACACCTATTTTTTAGTATTAGCTTTTATCTTTTAGCCACTTCGTTTTATAATACCTACGCTCAAATTGGTGTGGGTACTCCCCCACCGCATGATGCTGAAGTATTATTTGATGGCAGCCAAGAGATGCTGGATAAAAAATGGACGTACTGGGAAGGCCCCCGTTTATCAGCTGAGTTACCCATTAAGTGGGCAATTGTAGAAGACCCCATTGATTCCGGTTACGCAGTTAATAGTAACGATCCAGCAGCAGCAGGTGGGAAATATGGTGCGGCTGATATTGTTACTAAAGATAAGTTTCGTGATTTCCAGTTGCATGTTGAGTTTTACATCTCAGAAGAAAGTGGTAATAGTGGGGTCTATTTACAAAACCGCTACGAAATACAAGTGCTCGACGGTGATACCACATCACACGGTATGGCTGCTGTGATTAATGAGACTTCCTCTCCCTACCATGCCTACCGAGGGCTCAGAAAGTGGAACTCTTATGACATTATTTTTAGAGCTGCCCGCTTTGAGGATGGTAAACGAACCCAGAAAGCCTTGGTCACACTTCATTTCAACGGTGAGAAAGTTCATGAAAACCAGCCGATTAGTCAGGTTTGGGGAGGTCCCAATTCCGGGATTGACGGAGGTAATGATGGTGGCAAAGGTATTACCTATACTCCCGGTGGTATTAAACTACAAGCTGAAGGACATAATGTCCTCTACCGTAATATCTGGATCAAAAAATTAGAATTACCAGAAGCAGATACTGATTTACTTTAGTTATGGCAGTTACTTAAATTTTGAGTAAAAGAATCCCTTTACTTAACATAATTTAAGTTACGTAACTTTAATTCGAGTTATAAATAGTATTCACGTCGGTCTTGCTTCCGGCGAAACAGTTGACCGAAAGCGATACTAAAAATAGAATGAGTAATAGCCTTTCACACCGCGCTGGTTCACTCCTTCTATACGAACTCGCCCTCGCACTCTGGTCAGTATTTCTTCTAACTCTTCAGGAGCTTGAATATTACGCCCATTGATCGCTGTAATAATAAATCCTTCATCAATGCCTAGCCGTTGCATTAAGCCACCCTTTACTTGTGTAACCTTAACACCGCCGCGAACCTTAAGAAGATCGGCTTCTACCTGAGATACTACCTCCAGGTCAGCCCCTAGCGAACTAGACTTATACAATTCGCGTTTGATGAGACTGGTGTTACCTTCCCGATTAGTGAGCACTAGTGAAGTCCGAGACAGCTTTCCACCCCGATAGTAGGTAACATCAATTTCATCACCAGGACTAAAGTAGCTGATATATTCCTCAAAATCACTACGGGAATTGATTAGCTCACCATTTAGCTCTTTCACAATATCTCCCTTTTGAAGCCCCGCTTTTTCAGCCGAACCATTTCTTTGAAGATAACTGAGTACAACTCCTGACAAATCATCAGTTTTTAATTCTTCAGCAAGCTTAGGAGTAACATCGGTTACATCCGCCCCGAAGAAAGCTTTTTGGACTTCCCCATACGAAATAATATCGTCTACCACTTTGCGGACAATATCCACTGGAACAGCAAAGCCATAGCCTGCATATGAACCTGTTCTGGACAAAATAGCTGTATTAATACCAACTAAAGCACCCTTCTTATCAACTAATGCGCCGCCACTATTTCCTGGATTAATTGCTGCATCAGTTTGAATAAATGATTCAATAGGAAAATTACTGCGTAAAATATTGATTTGCCGCCCTTTAGCACTCACAATCCCGGCGGTTACAGTAGAAGTTAAGTTAAATGGGTTGCCTACGGCCAATACCCACTCCCCTACCTGAAGGTCGTGCGAGCTACCTAACTTAATTTCAGGAAGCCCCTCGGTATCGATCTTTAGTACAGCAAGGTCGGTCGAGGGGTCAACGCCAACAACTTCAGCCGAATAGGTTCGCTTACCCTGAATCACTTCTATCCGGTCAGCCTGATCAATTACATGATTATTTGTGACAATGTACCCGTTACTGGTATAAATCACACCGGAGCCACTGCTAACCTGTTGCTGGCTAGACCGTCCCTCAAAAAACAGCTCAAACCAGCTACTTCGGGTGTATCGTTCCGACAAGGTTTTTATGTAGACTACACTCGAGGTACTATTAGCCGATGCCAGGGCAAAATCCTCTTCTAGAAATACTCGAGCTGATGCACTTGCCTTTACACTAGGGGTAGTAGGTTCAACGTTAGTACGAGACTCTAAGGATATATTAGGATTTTCTAGGGGCTTAACCCAATGTTCGTAAGTGTAAGCACCTATCATTCCAAAGAAAAAACTCAGTAAGCTAATGCCAATTAGTTTCATATCAGTACCGGATTAGATTCAGAAAGTTTAAAACAAAAAATATGCAGATTTTGACAACAGACAACTTGTCACTATCGTCTTTACTCAAGAAACGTAAAAATATTAAAATGGCTGAAAACCTATTTATTGCTGATAACTTAACAAAAGATGAGCTCTACCAGACCTTATTGCCCCAGTTGAAGTCTCTCACCAAGGGTGAATCAAACTTGGTGGCTAACCTGGCTAATATTGCCGCAGCACTGAAGCAAAGTTTGGGCTTTTTTTGGGTCGGATTTTATAGGGTAAAAAAAGACGAACTGGTACTTGGGCCATTTCAGGGACCAATTGCTTGCACCCGAATTGCCTACGGAAAAGGAGTTTGTGGGACTGCCTGGAAAGAAAAGAAGACTATTATAGTCCCTGATGTCAATCAGTTTCCCGGGCATATTGCTTGTAGTAGTGAGAGTCAATCCGAGATTGTAGTGCCAATCATAAAGAATCAGGAAGTCGCTATGATCTTGGATGTTGACAGTGATACTGTAAATGATTTCGATGAGGTAGACGAAAAATACCTGAACGAACTGGCTAATTATATTTCGTCAGAACTGCTCTAGCTACTTTCGCTCGCCTCGAGTCTGAATGAACCTATTAAATTCATCAAAAACATGGTCGGGGTTCTGCCAAAACTGACGACTATAAATATTTTTAAATTTCCAGTGCTTATCCCGAAATAGCTCAGCTCGATATACATGCGCCTCTTTAGCTGACGGACTCTGGTAGTATAAATCGTCATCGGTCATTAGAAGGCCGAGATAATTTACCTTGTTCTCTACTTGTTCTAAAATAGTTAAATCAGCAAAAGGTAATTGTCTGGGTAGCTCTATCCCTTCCAGCTTTTTCTCAGCCCACTGCTGTAAATGTCTACTTAAAAACCATTCTACGCGATGATCGGATATTTCGGGCAGAGAAGCTTCGTAGTTACCTTCTGATACCTGGTGCGCGTACGCGAGATACTCTTTCAGTAATTTAGGGCCACGATTTTTGGTATTCTCAACGTTTAGCTGCTCAGGCAGTATACTGGTAACTAGGTAAATCATCTCCCGAGCCCGAGTCACAGCTACATTTAAACGGTTTTCACCACCGTCAGCATTTAAGCTACCAAACTGAAGTACTAATTTTCCTTTTTCATTGGAGGCATAGGCCGTAGTAAAAATGATAATATCTGATTCATCACCTTGAACGTTCTCAATATTCTTGACAAAGCTAAGGTTATCAAACCCAGTAGGTTGGGCGGTTTCAATCAGATCCAGAATTAACTCTTGCTGTTTAACATTAAAAGTAATGACTCCTACCTGTTTCTTAGGCTTCTCCTGTTGTAACTCTTTCAATAAATCTAGCACTTGTTGAGCTTCTACCTCATTCACCTGATTTTCCCACATTCCCTTTACCTTAATGTACCTAATGGCGGGTTGTTTTAATGTGAAATCCCGATGATCGGGTAGCATTTTGAGTCTTCGCTTGTAAAAATGATGATTAGAAAAATCAATGAGTTCTAATGATTTAGAGCGATAATGCGCCTCGAGACGGTAAGTAGGCAAATAACTTTTTGCTAGATCAAGCAATGAGTTTGCTTCTAAAGCAATAGCATCTTCTACCTCTTGCTCCGTATCTTCTTCCCAGCGAACCTGATACAAATCATTGGGCTGTAATTGTTCTTCGTCACCTACAATTACTACCTGCTGCCCCCGGTACATAGCCGGAATACCTTTTTCAGCAAAACACTGGGAAGCCTCATCAAAAATTACTAAGTCAAAACGAAGAGTACCATCAAGCGGAAAAATAGCAGATACTGTTTCCGGGGAAGCCAGCCAGCAGGGAATTAGGTTAAATAGTTCATTTTGAAAATTTCCGATCAGCTTACGAAGTGGCCATATTTTTCGTTTTTTGCTAGCTTGATGATTAATATCCCGGTACGTCACCAAATTATTCTGTCGATTATACTCTGCATCGGCATAAGTACGCTCGCGCAATTTCATAAGTAAAATCAACTGACTAACTTCCTTCTTCTCTATAATAGCCTGAAGTAAATCCTGCTCTAATTCTTCCAAACGCGCTGATGATACCATTCTCAGTATTGGAAACTTGGTCTCAATGTGGTTTATCCAAGCCATTCTTAGGCTGTTATCCACTTTTTTTACCGCTTCTTCTGCCGAAATAATACCCCCATCGCCCGTCAATCGGGTAATGATACTTTGTTCGTGCCCCAGCAGGCTTTCCTTTAGAATATCAAAATTTACAAGATCTTCAAAATCTCGCTCTAGCGTATTAATGAACTGACTTACATGCTCCGATTGATCTATTTGGCTTACTTGAGCTGGGGTAAGATACTTTTGCCACTTTTTATGGTACTGGGGAATATCTTTTATAAGCTGCAAAAGTTGGGTGACTCGGGCCTTCAGTTCAGGGTACTCAAGAAAATTAATGCCAAAATACTCGTTAAAGTTTCGGAAAGACTTGAAGAGCAAGGATGCTTGCAGTGCTTGTTTTTGATAGACGAACCATTTTTCAACTTCTTGCTTGTCGTATTGTAGGCTTGATTCTCGTTCGGGCACATTTTCTACCCAAACTCGCTCGCGTAGCTTCGTAAGGTTATGCTCCAAATTAAGCCGATTATCCAAACGCTCGTTCATCACTTCAAAGCCCTCTTTGGTAAGCTCAAGCTGGTTAGCCTCAAACACTTCAGTTAACCACTTTTTCTCCTTAGAAGAGGCCTGCCAACTAACCCATTTGATAAGTCCTGTTCGTGATTCTTCAGCCCGCTGGATAATACTTTGCAATTTGCCAAGTTCAGGAACTTCTAGTGTATTTTCTACCCCATTACCTTCATAGCACTCCAATACAATACGCTCCACATTAGCTAGCCACAGAGGGTCAGCATCTTTATCAATTTTACCCACAATCTTTTGGAAGAACTCATAGCTTTTGGGATTCTCCAGTAGTTTAAGGAAAAGCTCAATATCTTCAGCCCGATGCTGAATATTCTCACAAGTAACGAAATCAATCTCTGTCTTCAGTACTTTCTGTACATTTTCAATGAGCGTTTGCTTGTAGGTAGGAATTTCTTCAATATAGCTCTTCAGGGTTTGCAGATCTTCTACTGTGTAGTGCGCAAACGACTTACGGGGAGCAAAGAGATACTGCTCTAAATCATATTTAAGATAATAAGTAACGTACTTCAGCAAGCGTTTTAAGAACTCGGCTAAATCAGGAATACGAAAATGCCGATACTCTTGCTTTACGTTAATAACATCATCTTGTGCCTGAGAAGTTAGGTACAGCTCCTTAGCAGATACTCCGGCTTCAGACTCATCGTACAAGGCTTGCTTAAATTCATCTAGCTCTTCACAGGCTTTTTCAATCTGCCGACTAGATTGAAGAAACTGTCGCTCCAAAAAAATAGAGTCAAGATTATTGTTTTTTAGTTCATACTCATACAATGCATCTATTTGCTCACGAATCTGGGTGTAAATTGCTGCCCGATCATTTTTAAAATCGTGTACTAATCCAGCGAAGGGGTGAATATCTTTTTCTTTTAGCCGTTGGTATACTACGTCTAAGGCAGCTCGTTTTTGGCATACTACCAAAACCCTTTTTCCTTGAGCAATAAAGTCTGAAGCCAGGTTGGTAATCAACTGTGATTTACCTGTGCCAGGAGGGCCTTGCACTACCAAAGACTTACCTAACTTAACATCTCGCAGTACTTGCTCCTGGTAAGCATCCAGATCGTAAGGAGTGTAAATCTGCTCTTCTTTTATCCGGGGCTTGAAATAATATTTTTCTCTTGTTGCTTCTGAGACTTGATCCGACGGATGCATCTTTTTCTTAGCCGCAAAAAACTCCTCAATATCCGGCATATGCTCCAGAGAAAGCAATCGCTGGTAATCGGGAACCAAATAAGAGCCAGACTGGGGAAAGATGCCTAAAACAGCCTCAGGAAAAAGTTTAAGAATACCTGTTTCTGTTTCCTCCAGAAAAGCCTCTTTGGTAAAATCAAGGAAAGGGCCTAGGTGATCTACAAATAACTCCTGATTAAAATTGAGCTCAACTTCACTATCCTTAAATAATTGATACAAGCTCGTTCGGAAAACTCGACTGTCACGATCAAAGTCGTCAAGACTAGTTTCACTAAGTATCTCGTTGAAAGGGAGGTTATGGCGATGGGCGTAAGAAAGTAGAAAGGTTTTATTCAGAACCATATTTTCTTCTTCCTTCATTAGTAAAACCCATTGTTTACCTAACCCTGAAACCTCCTGTATCTGAAGCTTTACTGGGAAGAAGATCAGCGGGCATCGCACCAAAGTACCATCCTGAAATTGACCTCGCACAAACGGCCACCCCACATATAAATCGTGGGTTCCCTGTTCTTCTAGTAAGAATTGGGTAGTACGGAGAATCTTCCGAAGTGTTTGACTCACTTTAGCAGTAGCCGTTTGTCTACTATCGGCCACTGGTGCCAAAGGAATAAGAGCATTGGGCACTCCCTTTATACCGTGTTTCCCATCTGCAATTAACCACTCAACTAATTGATAAGAAGAGACATCATTTAAAAAGTCAGTATCATGAAGATCAAGATGCTGACGGGCGGATAAGCGAGGCAGATACAACGAACGATTTGTACTATTTAAATTAGTAAGCCGACGAAAATAAGATTGTAAAATACGTTGCATTGCCTGATTCAATTATAAACCCAAATAGGGAATTATCTTCTGAAAAATAGAGTCTTGCATAAGATACACCTCCCGACAGTCGTCTACAGTAGAGAAATTACCATAGTCTTCCCGATGATCTACAATGGCTCGAGCTAGCTCATAAGAAATATACGGATGGCTAGCCAGTGTTTTAATATCATCAGAATTAACACTCAGTTGAACCACCTTGTTCTCAGGGGGAATATAGGTGTATTTTTGTAAATTTTGGACTGCCCAATCGCTTATCTGATAAACTTCTTCTAATTGAGTACTCGAGTGTAAACCTCCGAGTTTATTCCGGAACCGAATGATACGAGCAGAAAGTACCGACCCGATTCCGGGAATTTTTTTCAACTGGCTAGAGTCAGCCTGATTGATATTTACAATTTCTAGTGCTGTTTTTTCAGGATAACGGGGTTGCTTTTCCGATTTTGCCTTGTAACTAGCAGATTGTACAACTGCTGTGGGATCTGGAGTCTTGACTTTTTGCTTAGATAGCTCAATGTAATCTTCTAATTGGGTATAAAGCTCCGTTGAAAATCCGTAGATTTTCAATAAGTCTTCTTTTTTACGAAATACTCCTCCCTTATCACGATAATTTATCAGGCGATCAGCTAGCCAAGAAGGCATGCCATTATGGAGAAGTAAATCACGAGAAGCATGATTTGGATTAAAATTGGCGTAATGAATCTTAGTATCATATTGCGATTGAATACGAGTTGAATTGGGTTCATCTGTATTCAGCAGTGCAATCAGGCTGTCCAATTTGCTAGATTCTACTGAAGATATTGGTGAATGTGCCGATGTACGGTACACTGATCTAGTTAAAGCCGGGATAGTTAAGAGTATGATAGCTAATGACATTAATACCCAAAAACCACGTAGTTCAGTAGCTGAAAAGCCAAAATAATCCCGGATTACCCGGTTCAACTGCCTCATTACTTATCTTGATTGGATGGACAGTAACACCATCACTTTTAACTGTTTTCAGATTTGCTAATCAGTTCAAAAAACCTATTGAACCTTTGAGTCAAATCTACAATAATGGTGAACCCAGAAAAAGCAGAAAATTCGGCAAAAAGCACGTTGTAAGTTCCGACTGGAATGATATTCCGGTAGTAAACAGATAAAAACGAGTCATCAGAGCGTGGCACTAAGAGCAGGCCTAGTTTATTTCCCTGCAAAATAGCGGTACTATACTGCATATTATTAGGTCTTGATATCAATTAGTTTCAATTTCCTATCTCAAAGAGATTACAGAAAAATAAGGCTTACTACTGCTCAAAAGCTAATAAAGATGTTAGATAATAATTTTAGAACCGCTTGGCGACAATTAGCAAAGAATAAACTTTTTTTCTTTATTAATGTGACAGGATTAGCCATAGGAATGGCAGCTTGTTTGGTGATTTTTCGCTACGTAAGTTTTGAATTGAGCTACGACACCTTTCACCAGCACCAAGATTGTCTCTATCGAGTGGTGCTATCCGATTACACGCAGGGTGTATTTCAAGAAATGTCACCCTCCACAGTAGCTGGATTGGGATCCGTGCTCAATAATACCTTCTCGGAAGATCTACTGATTGTCCGACTAACTCCATTATCGAAGACCATTGTTACATATCACACTCAAGAGACGAAGGCAGTCAAATTCATTGAAGAAAGATTAGTTTACGCTGACCCTACCTTTCTACACGCTTTTTCTTTTCCACTCAGAAAAGGTAATTTAAATTCAGTGCTGTCATCTCCGTATACTGTCATCATTTCTACCGCTATTGCCAAAAAGTATTTCAATAATCAAGACCCTGTTGGAAAACTACTGAGTATAGGAGAAGGTGAGCCTTTCCGAATAGAAGGGGTTATAGAAAATATGCCCGAAAATTCTCATTTGCAGTTTGACTTTATCCTTTCCTATTCAACACTAGGCAGTCAAAAAGACAAAGACTGGAGCTGGCAAGATACTTACACCTATTTGATGCTTCCTACCTACTTATCACCCAAAGACCTAGAGACTACGCTGGCCACCATTGTTAGACAACATCATAAGGAAGGGAGTATAGATCAATACCACTTACAGCGTCTTACGGATATTTACTTGGATGACTCTATTCGCTCTAACGTCATTAAGATGGGTAGTGCCAAAACAGTTTACTTTCTTCTAGCTACAGGAATAGTATTAATGCTAATGGCCCTGATCAACTTTGTCAACCTTTCTTCAATAAAAAGCCTAGACCGTATGAAAGAAATCGGTATCCGAAGGGTGATAGGAGCTAATCGCGGGCATCTCGTTCAACAATTCTTAGTGGAAGCAGGACTACTGAATAGCTTGGCTTTGCTCATCGGCCTATGCCTTATCCTTATCATAGCCTCTCTGTTTAAGCATTGGAGCTCACCTCATCTTTTCTCTGGACAGCAGCATTGGTTTTGGCTTTTCGTAGGAGGTTTAGTACTAGTAAACACCCTTATATCAGGACTTTACCCAATCTTTACTTTCACTTTTCTTCCTACTGCTTTACGTACTCTAAAAACATATTCTAAAACTACAGTAAAAGGGATCAGTTTTGCGAAATATCTTATTCTATTTCAGTTCATAGCTTCGTTGGTGTTGCTGACCGGTATTATCATTATTGATCAGCAGCTTTCCTATATGAGAAGTCAACAACTAGCCATCGACATTTCACAAACACTCATTGTCCAAGCCCCTCATCTGACCGATCAAAGTACTTCATCAAGATTCGAGGCATTTAAAAGCGAGTTGGCAAGCTACTCATCAATCAATAGTATCACTCATTCTACCAGTGTACCTGGCGAGCCTATCGACTGGAACAGATCCGATATCAAGTTAGGAAGTATTTTCACTGAATCACTTTTTCCATCCAATATCATCGCTGTAGGGTATGATTTTGTGGCCGCTTACGGGCTTACTATACTGGTTGGACGAGACTTTCAGCCAGCAATGACCAATAATCAATCGGCTATGTTGATTAATGAAGCAGCTGCAAAACAATTTGGGTTCTCCACACTGGAAGAGGGATTAGATAAATCCGTTTTTATAGGTAATCGGGAATTTCACATTATTGGGGTGGTGAATGATTATCATCATCTTTCCCTGAAAGAATCCATTGATCCTATACTATACTTCATTGGCTCTACGCGACAACCGATTTATTCGATTAAGCTCAGTACCGAAAATCTATCTACTACCCTAGCGACCATTCAAGATACTTGGGAGAGGACATACCCAAATAATGTGTTTTCATATTTCTTTTTGGATGAATTCTTTGATCAGCAATATAGAAGCGACCAACAATTTGAGATACTCACTTCTTGGTTTTCAGGGTTAACTATTTTACTGGCCTGTATGGGTCTTTTCGGTCTGACTACTTACACAACTGTACAACGAACCCAAGAAATCGGCATCCGAAAAGTATTGGGTGCCTCAGTTGCTAACATTTTGCTATTACTTTCCAAAGGACAATTTAGGCTAATTTTCATCGCTATCATTGTCTCAGCACCGATTGCTAACTATTTCTTCACTGAATGGCTTAATGAGTTTGCTTACCGTATTTCTATACGATGGTGGATGTTAGTAGTACCTGGTATACTTGTTCTACTCATTTCATTGCTCACTATGGCAGCACAAACAGTGAAAGCTGCTAATAGGAATCCAATAAATAGTCTGCGATATGAATAAAGGCCGTAATTTGAGCTGAATGGTATTCGATAGTAGGCCGAGACAAATGCAGAAATCAAGGCGAAAGTCGGGAAGTAAGTGACATTAATGTTCGTCCGTTATGGTAATTACCTTTCCAAACTTGTCCCTTAGCTGCGGTGCTGAAGTCGGGAGAAATATCTAGCCCCAGATTATACCAGCCTTGATGCTCATGGTCAATCATATAGGTCCAGGTATATTTCCATAAATCAGCAAACTCCTCGGCGTACTGTGGTTCTTCAGGGTACAGCTCGGAGAAAATCAGTAGGGTATTTAGCCCTTCGGCTTGTGACCACCAATCCTTTTCTGAATCAATAATGCTGACCGTAGAATCGCCGGGCAAATAATATCCTCGCTGATAAATCCCGCTTCGTTGGTGATCAAAACCGGTTTTGAGGGTATGATCTACCAGCCCTTTGGCTACTTGAAGGGTTTTCTCATACTCAAAATTACCAAGAACTTCGGAAGCATCCAGCATTAGAAAAGCCGTTTCAATATCGTGACCGAAAGAAACGTGGTCGATGTGATAATTTGCTTCCCGAGCCGCTTGGGAAGAATCAGCGTACACAATTGGTCGCCAATCATGAGTGAAGAAAAGATTCAAATGTCCGCGGTCATTCACCATGGTATCCCGCACTAGATGTAACATTTCAATCAATCGTTCCCGGACTAAGGAATCAGGCCAAACCCGGTAGAGTTCAGTGAATGCTTCCATAAGATGGATGCCTGCATTTTGCTCCTTATAGATCCAGGTAACTGGCAGGCTATCAGCAACTTGTTCTTCAACAGTTAAAGGATTACCATCTTGCTGAAAGACTGAAAAATATCCTCCATTCTCCGAGTCATGCGCGTGCTCATCTAACCATCGAAAAGCTTCTTGGGCAAAGGACAAGACTTTTTCAGAATCGTTAATCTGAGCGTAGGCTGCCAAGGCATAAATGCCAAAAGCGTGACCGTAGACTTTTTTGTACTGCCCGTCTCCTTCTAAAATCGGTTCGCCCTCCCGGTTTACTAGCCAATAAAAACCACCATTTGTTTCGTCCCACATATGGTTTTTCAAAAAGTCAAAACCTAATGCCGTCGCTTGCTGATACAGCGCATCGTTCGGACGGTCTTTTAGTACTTTAGAAGTTGTCCAGAGATGGCGGGCTTGGGTGACAATCATTTTGTTTTGCTGCTCCGCCAGTTGCCAATCATGACTCCAGTTAGCTAAATAACCGCTGTGAACGGTATCTAATGCCCGAGGATACCACGCCGCTAAAATATCATTCCAGTTCTGGCTGACCTGAGCGTAGATCGAGTCCCGATTGAGTATTTCGGTAATTGTAGCTTCGGGCTGACTTTGTTCAGCAGAAGTACAGGATAGAATGATGAACGATAGAAGAATGAGTAAATAGCGCATTTTCAAGTTGTGGCGTTATCATGCTCCATGGGAGCTGCTTCTTTTTCTATTTTGCCTTTATCTTCTGGTAAAGGCTTTCCCCGCCAGTAAGAAGCCAGAGTTGATCCGGTAATATTCATCACGGGACCGAAGATAGCAGGAGCCAGTCCTACGGTAGCTACTTTACCCATTTCATTTGCCAAAGCAGATGCTAAACCACCGTTTTGCATACCAACCTCCAAAGCCACGGTACGACAGTCCTGCTCGGGCATTTGGAATAAACGCGCTCCCCAGTAGCCCAGAAAATAGCCCGCTATATTGTGGAAGATTCCAGCAAGAATCAGAATGGCTCCAACTTCTAATAAATTATCTCGTCCCGCAGCGGTAATTATAGTAATGATGTAAGCAATACCGAACATTGAAACGTAAGGCATGGCTTCATCCAGCCACTTAAATTTCCCGCTAAAGAAATGATTGAAAGCTACCCCAGCGAACACCGGAATAATTACAATACGTACCATACTCCACATCATTCCTAGTACATCCACCTCTACAAACTCTCCGGCTAACCAGCCCATCAGATTAGGGGTAATGAGTGGAGCCAGCAAGGTGGCAAAAGCCGTCAGGGTAATAGAAAGTGCTAAGTTTGCCTTAGCCAGATAAGCCATTACATTGGACGCTAATCCGCTCGGCGATGAACCAATCAAGATAATACCTGCTGCGATTTCGGGCTCTACTCCTAGCGTATGAGCGATTGAAAATCCGACGAAAGGCATAATGGTAAACTGACAAGCTACTCCGATCAGCACTCCTCGGGGCATTTTTACCACTCCCAGAAAATCATTGATACCAATTGCGGTACCCATCCCGAACATGATAAGTTGCAGTAGCGGAGTAAACAAATTTTTCAGGTCGTAACCACCAACTTCCTGAAAGTTAGCCGGATAGTACATTGCCACTGTTACCGATGCAAAAATCACTGCTGTAAAGGAGAAACCGCGTAAGGATTCATACCCACGAAAGCCAATGGCTAAGAGCACAAAAAAAGCAATAAGAAAAGGGCCTGCCGCTCCGGGGTTACCCATAACAAAAAGTACCAGCGCAATTAATGCACTGGTACCTGCCAGACCAAGTAGTAATTTATAAATTGAACGTTGGTTCATATAGATAACGAGTAATAACTGATGAATAATGATTGATAGATCATAGTAGTAATAATTACTTGAAATTCAGCAATTCAATCTTTCAACTTATTAGAATGCAAAGTACTAGCTCCAAAGACGGTCAGCCGAGTCAATAGTATTCCACTCATCGGTAGGAGCAAAATATTTAGTACCTTTTTTCATATGCTCTTTCACCACATCTTCATTGAGTTCTATCCCTAAACCTGGTCTGTCCGGTACGGTGATATGGCCATCTTGCACAATGGGTTTGTCAATGCCCACTACTAAATCTTCCCACCAAGGTATATCGACTGAATGGTGTTCAAGAGCGATAAAGTTTTGAGTTGCGGCCGCACAATGAACATTTGCCATCATAGATACTGGAGTGCCGGCAAAGTGCATCATCATCGGAATTCCGTTTTCTTCAGCATAATCACCAATCTTTTTGGTTTCGAGAATTCCTCCGGAAGATGCCAGGTCGGGATGAATCATATCAATCGCTCGAGCATCAATGAGTTTGATGAACTCCTCTTTCAAGAAAATATCTTCTCCGGTAAGCGTCGGAGTGTTGATAGCGTGGGTGATTTGCTTCCACTTGTCAGTATACTGCCAAGGTACTAAATCTTCCAGATACGCTAATCGATATGGTTCCAAGGCATTACCTAGCCGAATCGCCTCGTTGGTATCAAAGTGACCAAAGTGATCGGCTGCTAGCGGAATTTCATAGCCGACGATATCACGCACCTGCCTCACGTAGTCTACTATTTTTTCTATCCCCTCGTCAGTAATTTGAATACGGGTAAACGGATGAGCGGTAGAACCGTAGCTTCCGTATTCCCGACTCCACTGTTGCCCAATGTCGTACATCCCTTTATTGATAACCATATTGTCCTCATCCTTCAACATCTGGATGCCAAAATCCATTTTGAGGAAAGTAAAACCTTGGTCGACCCTCGCTTTCATACGTTTGGCATATTCAACTGGATCGTCAGAACCCGTGGTATCGCAATAAAGTCGAACCCGATCACGAAACTTACCGCCTACTAACTGATAGGCCGGAACATTATACGCTTTTCCGGCCAGATCCCACAAAGCCATTTCTACTCCACAAACCCCACCCGCTTGTCGGGAGTGTCCGCCAAACTGCTTGATTTTCTTGAAGATACGGTCTACGTTACAGGGATTTTCACCTAAAATTCGGCTTTTCAGAAACAAAGCATACTTAGGACTAGCATGATCGCGTACTTCTCCCAAACCATAAATACCCTGATTGGTATCAATGCGAATAACCGGGCACGGCATGGGAGCATTTACGATCTCTACTACTCGCAAATCCGTAATTTTCAGATCAGAAGGGTTAGAGAACTTATTCACTTTTTGGGTAGAATATTCCAGAGTTTCTTCGATTGGTTTGTCTATAAACCCGCCCAGCGGGATGCCGCCCAAGGCTAAACCACCCAAGCTAGCTTTTTGAAGAAAGTCCCGTCGATTATTCGTTTCAGATGTTACCGCCTTTGGCACCTTCAGTAAGTTTTGCAAGTACTTATTCATAAATTCAATTGTTCGATTACTCTATTATTAAATGGTGGATTGTCAAGAAAAATTGAAAATTAGAAAATTACAAATTGCTTTTTGTCTCAAGTTCTAGCTCCAAAGCCGATCCCAGGCCCTAATCTCGTTCCATTCCTCGGTAGGGGCAAATAGTTTTTCCCCTTCCACCAAGAATTCTTTTACCACTTCCTCGTTCAGTTCTACACCAATTCCAGGTTTTTCCGGCACTTTCACGTAGCCATCTTGTACAATGGGTTTCTCAATTCCGGTTACCAGATCTTCCCACTTAGGTTTGTCGACAGCATGGTGTTCTAGCCACATAAAGTTTTCCGTAGCCGCTGCACTATGCACTGAGCCTAAGAAAGAAACTGGTCCAGCAGCATGGTGGTGCATAAAACCAATACCATTCATTGAGGCGTAATCGCCAATGCGCTTAGTTTCAAGAATACCTCCAGCGGTATTTGGGTCAGGATGAACGATGTCGACCGCTCGTTGATCTATCAAGTCTTTGAATCCGCCTTCCAGCGTGTAAATGTCTTCTCCGGTCTGAGTGGGCGTGGTTGAGGATTCGGTAATCTCTCGCCACTGATCCATATAATGCCAGGGAATAATATCTTCAATATACGCTAGGTTGTAAGGTTCGGCTGCACGGGCAATTTTAACTGCTTCGTTCACATCGAAATGCCCCCAGTGATCAGTGCCCATCGGGATTTCGTAACCAATCTGAGAACGCATCACATCAAGAAATTCCATCAGCTTATCAATACCTTTTTCAGTAATTTGAACCCTAGTAAACGGGTGCTCAGTAAGGTTATAACCGCGCGATTCATATTTATAAGGAGCATACTGACCTTCAGGAGCGTTAACAAGGGTGCCAGGAATATCCTTAATCAGATTGATACCAATATCCATTTTAAGGGCCGTATAACCGTTATCAATTCGCTCCTGCATCCGCTTCGCGTATTCTTGCGGGTCAGAGGAAGTTGTAGTATCACAATAAACCCGTACGCGGTCGCGGTACTTACCACCTAGCATTTGGTAGACAGGCACATTGTAGGCTTTTCCGGCTAAATCCCAGAGTGCCATCTCTACTCCCGAGACTCCCCCACCCTGCCGACCATGATGTCCAAACTGACGAATCTTCTTGAACAACCGCTCTACGTTACAAGGATTTTCTCCTAATAGACGGCTTTTCAGAAATAGTGCGTATTCTTTAGCAGCACCATCCCGAACGTCGCCGTGCCCCACTATACCTTGATTCGTATAAATCCGAACGATGGGAGTGCGGAATACCACTTCTGAGATTTCAGCAATTCGTAAATCAGTGATTTTAAGATCGGTAGGTGCTGAATAGCGATTTACTTTCTGCGTGGTATATTCTAGGGTTTCTTCCATTGAGCTATTGGCAAAAGCTCCCAGTGACAGTCCTCCTAAACTAGCTTTTTGAAGAAAATCGCGACGATTACCACTGTGGTTTTTAGGCTCTGAATTCATAATTGATAGGTTGTAATTGGATTAGTAATTGCTTAATGATGAATGACTAATGAATAGTGATTAATGAGCTTACCATTAGTCATTATTCATCACTCATTCGTCATTATTTACCAAGTTCGGTTTTCCAGGTATGCATCTAGCTCTTCCCGTGACATAGGCATCTCATCAGGGTTTTCATCTAGCCAGCTCAAAAAATCTTGCTTGATGGTATCAGTCCAGCGGGTGTCAATTTCACCGGGAGTATACTTGCCTTCTCGTAGACGCATATGACCAAATTTATCGCGCAGCGCAATGAACTCCGAGTTAATCAACACTTTTTCTACCATGTGAGCCGGAATAAAAATTACCCCTTCCCGCTTAGCGAGCACCACATCACCCGGCAACACGGTAGCCCGTCCGATGCGGATGGGAGTGTTTAGTCCACCTAATGTCATATCTTTGATAAACGATGGATCCCAACCTCGCACAAAGGCATTGAAGCCCTCAATTTTCTCGAGTCCTTCCAAATCCCGCAGCGATCCGTCAAAAATGACTCCGTTACCCGACTTAGCATAAATTGAATTTCCCAGATTATCACCAATCAGGGTTCCGTCTACGATTTTACCGTAGCCATCGGCAATGTAGACATCACCGGGTTGCAGCTCGTCAATGGGCCAAGAGTTCATTCCACCGATACGCCCATCAGATTCTCCTTCCGCTTTTAGCACATCGGCTAAATCGGGGCGAGTGGGCATATACTGAGCAGTTAAGGCCCGACCAACAATGGGTTGATCTTCGTGGATCATCATCCAGTTGCCTTCAAACTGATTGTGATAATCCTTGCCTCGCATACTTGCCCAAGCCTCTTCAATAGAAATATTTTTGATCCGCTCCAGAATATCTTCAGGTACTTTCGGGCGACCGTCAGGATAACGCTCACCTTCCCATTGACTGGTAAGTTTAACCATTTCATCCCGACTGAGTGTTAAGATTTGAGCGAATAACGATTGGCTAGTAAGGCAAAAAAGTAATAAAAAAAGTAATGAATAATGCATAAATGTTAGATTGTTTGGGAGTCAATTCTTGTAAAAGCGATAAGTTAAAAGAAGGATGTTGAAACTGCAAACTCGATATGGTTTAGGTAAAGAACGGCATATCTTCATCAGCGTACTTTTTCAGCCCTTCCTCATTGATTTCTACTCCGATGCCAGGTTTATCTGATAAGGGAATATAGCCATCTATAATCATCTCCCCATCATAATGGACTATTTCCTTGAACATAGGATTGGTGTGAAAGTAGATTTGCCACTCCAGAATTAGGAAGTTGGGAATTGAAGCACAAACGTGAGCCGAAGCCATAGCACCTAAATAGGAGGCTACCATATGCGGAGCAAAAGGCACATAGTAGACATTAGCCAAATTAGCGATACGCTGAGCCTCACCTAATCCACCTGCTTTTTGTAAGTCAGGCATGATAATATCTACAGCACCAATCTCTAAGAGTGGACGGAACCCATAAGCCAAGTATAGATTTTCACCCGCACAAATAGGTGTACTCGTCGATTGAGTGATGTATTTATACGCTTCAGCATTTTCAGCCGGGATGGGTTCTTCCAACCACATGAGGTTGAGTGGCTCCATTGCCTTCGCCACCCGTTTACCTGACGTCATATCGAACCGCCCATGCATATCTACGCAAATATCTATATTTGGACCAACTGACTCCCGCACCGCTGTAATCTGATCCACCATCCGTTGTAATTCGGCAGGGCTCACCGTCCAATTGTAAGGATCATATTTATTAGGATCATTACGATCGTCAATATCAAATTTTACGGCAGTAAAGTTGTACTCATCTACTACCTCTTTCGCTCGCTGCCCCATGATTTCGGGCTTCTCTCGACTACTAGCAGTATCACAGTAGACCCGAATATTATCCCGGAATTTACCACCTAATAACTGGTAGACTGGTACATTAAGAGCTTTTCCGGCTAAGTCCCACAAAGCTGATTCAATGGCAGTGAGCACTGAAATGTACATACCCGACTGTGCCCCTTCAAAGAAACCCCGTCGGCGAACATCTTCAAAAATCCGATGAACATTTAACGGATTTTTTCCCTTAATCCGATCGCCCATCATTTTTACTAGATAGTAGGTACCCGGAGTGGCATCTACCGCCTCTCCGTGCCCCACAATATCCTGATTACTGTAAACTTTTACGAACAAACTATGTCCGTTACGGATATAGGCGCACTTTACATCAGTAATTTGCAAATCGGAAGGAGCTGAAAACAGGTTCTGCTTTTGTACTGCAGCAAAGAGATCATTACCAAAGTTAGTCAATAGACTTAGTCCAGCAGCTGAAGCCAATCCCTTTTGAATAAATGAGCGACGGTTGAATGGTTGTTGCATAGGTTATTGTGTTGAAGTGTTCAAGTATTCGTGTGTTCAGGTTTGCCTGTGTGTTCAGATAGGTTGGGACACATGAACACGTAAGCACAATAACACTTGAACACTATCATTTACCAAGTTCTCTCTTTCAGTAATTCTTGAATCTGTTCTTTGGGTACAGGTAACTGGTCAAGATTAGCCTCTAACCAGCGGGAAAAATCGGTCTCGATTTCATCCGTCCAACGAGAGTCAATTTGCCCAGCAGTGTATTTTTTCTCTCGTAACCGAAGATGGCCGAACATATCGCGCAAGCGAACAACTTCCGAGGTTTTTACGACCTTTTCGGCTAGGTGAGCCGGAATTACGGATACGCCACCATCCTTTCCTAAAATCACATCACCAGGCACAACCATCACCGAACCTAGATTGATCGGTACATTGATGCCCATCAGTGTGGTATTTTGATCGTGATTAGGATTGTGGTGAGATGGGTGATAGCTTCTTACGAAGGATGTAAAACTCTCGAGTTCTTCAAAACCTTCAATATCCCGGATGGCTCCGTTGTACACAATACCGTTGCCCGAATTGGCGTAAATAGCGTTCGCCAGATTATCGCCAATAGTAGGCCCATCCTCATGAGCCCCAAATTGATCGGCTACGTATACATCACCGGGTTGTAACTCATCAATTGGCCAGGCATTCTGCCCGCGAATCCGTCCTTCGGCGTGCCCTTTATCTAGAATAGCTTGGTATACATCAGGGCGACCGGGCATAAACATAGCGGTAAACGCTCGCCCAATTAATGTACTATCCGGGTGAATACAGAGCCATCCTTCTTCGTACTGATGCCGAAACCCAGCGTTTTTCATGACGGCCCAGGCTTCTTCGTGGGTAACCAGCTTCATTCGCTCTAATACATCATCAGCAACTTTAGGACGCCCATCTTCAAACCGCTCACCTTTCCACTCAGGAGTATAAAGTTTCATTTGTTCAACGGAGATAGTCTGCCCCATCGAAAATTGTAAGAGGCCAAAAAAAGCCAGTACTGTTGTTAAGCTACGTAGTAAAAAACAAGACATAGTTTACAAGTAATTATGAAGAAAGACTTCCAGGACTTAATAAATCCTAGAAGTCTGATTCACTAGGTTATTGAACATTAGTGCTTAATTTTTTTCATCTGGAATAAATGCTATTGTGCCACATCCCACCATACTCGAGTATCAAGAATATCTGGACCCATTCGGTTGATGGCTGCATTCACATTCTCAGTGTTTACATTGATTTCATCCGATGGATACGTATGTCGGCGAATAAACTCTTCTGAAGTAAGGTCCTGACCAGGAAACGGATTCGGGTCAAGATTGGGGAAGCCACTACGTCGAAAATTAGAAAAAGCCTCTGGGCCATTTAAGAATGAAGCAATCCAGTATTGATCGTTAATCTGTTCTAGCGCAGTAGCATCATTCAGCGGATTATTATTTATGTACTCTACAATCTCTTCCTCCGGTACAGCTGAATTTGCGTCGTAAGTAACCATCTTTTCCATGTGCAAGCGAATACCGGCGTGAAAAAGCTCCTCAGCCGACGCAGATACCCACCCTCGGGAGGCAGCTTCGGCCAACAGCAAGTGATTTTGAGCAGCCGTCACCAAGTACATAGGAGCCGTTTGTTTCACTACTCTCTCCCGATCTGCCTGAGCAAATTCATAAAAGCTAGCTAAGCCAAGTGCATCGGCTGCCTGTCGGGCGGTTTCATCATTGTTACCCATGGGCATACCAATATGAACAGCCGGGTCGTTAGTGCCATTACCATCTGGCCCAAGCGCTTGTTCGGGACCAGAAGCAGCGCCTACGTAGGTAACTGCAATTGAGCGCAATCGAGGATCATTTGTTTCCTGTAAATACGTTACAAAAGGCCCAGCCAAATAGTAGTTATTCGCCTCAGTGGCATTTAAAATACGCCCGGTTTCGTTCCGATAATTATTATCATGACGAATTACTGCATTTCCGGCGTTTGTGGTGATAACTCCGGCTTGGAAAGCTTGTTGTGCTCGTTGCTGAGCCGTTGCTGGATCAACTTTCGTAAGCCTCATACCACCGCGAAGAATCAGAGAGTTAGCATATGCTTTCCAAAGATCAATATCGCCACCGTACAGTACATCGGCGGTTTCAATCTGACCCGAGGCATTCAAGGCTGCCCCCGCTTCAGTAAGTTCATTTAAGATATCAGGGTAAACTACTTCCTGGGCATCATACACTGGATACAGTATCTGCTCAGTAAATGCTTGTCCTCCTTCAAAGTAAGGAATATCACCATAGGTGTCTGTTAACAGCATGAAAGCATGAGCCTGAAGAATACGCGCCATATGGAGTAAATTACTACGGTCTGGGTTTTCTTCAACACGACTAATAACATCTCGCGTATTTCGTATTACGCCACGGTAAAAGTTGACCCACATATCATCGGTAGTATTCCGATTGTCTTGATTGAAATTAGCACCAGTAAGCACTCCTGAATTAGGAGTAATAATCTGCTGGATAATTCCCATGTCATACACCAATTGAGAATTAGGGTATGACATATTAATAATGGCCTCGTTCAATTGAAATGCTGGATCAACATCAATGGCCTCGGTCTCATTAGTATTCAATTCATCGAAGCCATCATCACAAGCAAAAACCAATAGCAGTAGCACTAGAAAAAGTGGGTTTCCGCTCAAACGAAATATAGTTAGCTTATTCATAATCAGATTTACTAGAATTTAACATTTAGGTTGAAACCAAGTCCCCGGGTAGTTGGTAGCCCGGTAGACTCTAATCCTACGAGATTATCAGAAGTGAATCCAAAAGATTCAGGGTCAATATTCGGAACCCATTTTTGGATGATAAAGACGTTGTTAGCCACAAAATTTAAGCGCACTGCCTTAGCCGGAAAGTTCTCTGGTAAAAATCTAGAGAAATCATAACCTAGACTAATCTGGCGGAGCTTCCAGTATCCTCCATCGTATACAATGGGTTCTACAAGTTGCTGGGAACGAACTACTTCCCAGTAAGTCTGGGGGTCAGCAGCCACTGTATTAACTTCTCCTGCCTCATTAACCCCATCACCAATCACTCCACCTTCACGACCGGGTAAAGTCATTTTATGAAGACCATGACGAGTTGCGTTAAAGTTAGTACCGGACATCATCATATTTCCTAATTTGAAATCAATTAGGAAAGAGAAATTAATTCCTTTATAGTTGAATGAGTTAGTGATCCCACCTACCCAATTAGGTAGTGCCGAGCCGAAGTTCACCAGATTTTCGGTACGTAGGGCTACTCCGTTATCTCCGAATACTTGGCGTCCTTGAGCGTCTCGTCGGTAACCAAAGCCAGCTAACTGGCCTATCTCCTCTCCTACAACCTGACGAAGGAAACCATTAAACACATGTCGCCCAACAGTAATAGTCTCACCAATAGAATCAGTTTGTAAGCTCAAGACTTCAGTAATATTATACATCCCATTGAAGGATATATTCCATTCAAAGTCTTGAGTACGAATGGGAACCAAGTTGACCAGAAATTCAAATCCCCGAGTTTGGCTCTCACCAGTATTGATAAGCGTATTAACAAACCCTGAACCATCAGAAACTTGAGCAGTCACGATTTGATCAGAAGTTAGCTTCTGATACACTGCTACGTCTACTCCTACCCGGTTATCAAACATCTGCATTTCCAATCCTATCTCAGCTTCGTTGGCTCGCATCGGCCGCAAATCAGGGTTAGGTACAGTATTACCATTGATACTAGCTACTGGTTGCAGATTTCCCGCAGGATTCGCAAAAAGGTTGGCATTTACTCCGTAGAATAGCACATCTGAATAAGGTTGTACATCAGTATCACTACCCACTTCCGCGTAAGCAGCTCGTAGTTTACCAAAGTTTAACCAACCCGGTGAGGTATTAAATGATTCGGTAAATACGTAACTGGCCGACACTGATGGATAGGAAATACTGCGATTCTCCGGCGATAATGTAGAAAACCAGTCGTTACGGAACGTTCCTGTGAGATAGAGTAGATCTTTATACGATACTTCAGCCGAAGCATATAATGAGTTAACCCCACGTTCGGCTAGGTTGTAGATAGGATTTTTTACCCGGCCATTCTGCACGGTGTACAAATCCCGAATTACAAAATCATCTACCTCTACGAAGTTACGATCGCTGCGGCGATACATCTGGTTTCCCCCTAAACTCAGGTTCACTCCAAAATCGCCAAACTCGCGGTAGGCATTTATTAAAATATCAGCATTTATTTCCCGGAAACGGCGGGCTTCCTGAGTGAATGTACCGTTTACAAAACCTTCAGGTGCAGCAGGTCGTGAGGCTTGTCCGGTAGGATAGTTGTTACCCGACTGATCCCTGGACCAATAATCTTGACCAATCCGACCTTGTACGTACAGCCAATCGGTTATATCATATTTCAAGGCAATATTTCCAAAAACACGATCGCGGCGAATATCTTGAAATTGTTGCGCTAAAGTGAAGTACGGATTTGTTCGATTTCGGAAGCGCGAATACACAAATTCATCGCCATTTTCATTAAACTTCTTTTCATCAAGCAAATCCAGCGGCATGGTGTTCGACATATTGTAGAGCGCTACCGGAATAGTATTGTCTTGTTGGGCTACGTTCGGTGGATTCTCGTTATGTTCATTAGAGTAATTTATTGCTCCGGTTACACTTAGTTTTTTAGACAGTTCATAGTCAAAACCAAGATTAATGGTTCTTCGGGTGAAGGTATTGTTTGGCACAATACCGTTACTACTCAAATTGGATAGTGAGAGGTTAAGATTTCCATTTTCCCCACCCGCAGCAATTGAAACTGTGTTAGTTACGTTTTGACCATTTCGGAAAAATTTGTCAATACGGTCACGTTGAGCTACATAAGGTACTTCTACCCCATCAAACAATATTTGAGTCATACCCGGCTGGATACGCTCTCCAAATGACCACTGACCCGATGTAGGATTAGGTGAAGTAGGACGAACACCATTTTCCCCTTGGCCGTATTCGTACTGGTAATCCGTAAAATCTAATGGCTGCTCGTTGGTATAGTTAAGGTTGTATGTAACTCCAATACCCTTAGACCCTTTGCCCTTTTTAGTAGTAATCATTATTACCCCGTCCTTCGCTCGGGAACCATAAAGAGCCGCCGCCGCTGCACCTTTCAAGACAGTCATGTTTTCAATATCATCCGGATTAATGCTGTTTAAACCATCACCACCGTCGGAAGTAAAGCCATTACCATTATTACCCAGCGCATTTGAATCACCCCCACGAGGGTTGGTGCCAAAGTTGGTATTATCAATCGGAACACCGTTGATTACAATGAGCGGGTTGTTTTGACCCGATATTGACGATTGCCCTCGGATACGTATCTTAGAGGTACCGCCTGGCCCCGTTCCCAGGCTAGAAATATTTACCCCAGCAATCTTACCCTGTAGGGCATTCATGACATTAGGAGTACGGTTTACGGTAAACTCTTCAGGATCAACCGTTGAAGTAGCGTAGCCCAGCGTTCTTGAGTCTTTTTCAATACCGAGAGCCGTTACCACTACTTCTGATAGCGACTGAATATCAGGTAGCATCGCCATGTTAATGGTCGTTTGGTTACCAATAGCTACCTCTTCGGTCGTGTAACCAACTGAAGAAAAAACCAAAGTCTCAGCATCATCGGGGATAGTTAGTCGATAGTTACCGTCAAGGTCAGTTATGGTTCCTACTGTAGTATTTTTTACCACTACATTTACTCCGGGTAATGGATCGTCATTTTCGTCAAGGACCTGACCTGAAATATCCCGATCTATATCTTCAATAGTACTACGCTCCCAACTTACTTTGTTGAGAGAAGGAAGCAATGAAGCAGATGAATATACAGCATCTGTATTATCAGATTGTTTTCGAAGAGGTTGTTTACGAATTTGCTTAACTTCTTGGCTAGAATCAGATAATACAATGACGTAGGTATAGTCATTGATTTTTTCAAAGCGAAGCTCAGTAGATTTTAAGATATACTTCAGATTAGTTTCCAAATCAGCCTCAGCATCTATTTTAGCTGATACTAACTGGTTCGCTAGTAGATGTTTTTCGTACATAAATGATATGCCGTACATCTCCCGAAGATTCTGTAGTAATTTAGTCAGTTGCGCTTGTTCTCTTGACTGGATTGGTTCATTTTTATCTGTCGTAGATACCGATTGATTAGAAGCAATCAATTGAGTGGCAGACTGCTGATCAGCACCCTGGAACGTATCCGAGGTAAGATCCTGCTGGGCGGCATTCTGCTGGGCATCCACGGTAGATAAGCTAACCCAAACCATCAAACTGAGAGTAAAAATCAGCTTTAGAAGGTTGTTACTAAACATAGCCATGGGGTTTAGAGTAAAAATTAATTTTCATAGAGGTAAATAGTATTATCAGTTTGTTCTACTCGTAGTTGTAGCAAGGCTTCTAAGGCCATTAGCACACTTTCCAGGTCTTCAGCCGAAATGCTACCCGTACTGCTTATCCGGCGGTTGCGGACAGACTCATCATTCAAGACAAATTCTACTCCGTAGGTGTCTTCTAATTGACGAATGATATGACTCACTGGAGTATCGTCTAGAATAAGTTGCTGCTTTCGCCAGGATGTATAGATTGCGGGGTTCACTTGCCGAAGAGTAACCTTTTTGCTTTCAGATGAGTACATGACAAAATCACCAGGCTGCATAGTAGCTTCTTCTTTCTCAGGTATATCTACCGCGACTTTCCCTTCGTCTAGTACAACCTGGGTCTGCCCTCTCCGACTGTTTACATTAAATTGTGTTCCTAAGACTTTTACTTGTAAATCCGGAGTTAGTACCAAAAAGGGAAGTTTCTGATCATTATGAATCAAGCTAGTTACCTGAAAGTAGGCCTCGCCTTCTAGATAAACTTCTCGCGCAGTTTGCTCTAACCAGTCGTGGGCTAAAGTGAGACGAGAATTACCATTTAAAACTACTTGGGTACCATCCTCTAGTACAATATTCTGGGTTTGACCGTAGTCAGTTTGATACTCAATAGATTGATTGGCATTTTCCAGCCACCACCAACCCACTGAGGCACTGATGACTAAGGCAATAACCGCAGCAATCCGCAAGGGTTGTTTCCAAAAGTAGATGGTGGGAGATACTGGATCAGTAGTGCGCCCGGCTACTTGTTGCCAAGACTGATCGATTTGGTACTGAGATACCTCAGTCCTATTAAACGCAACTCCTGTGAGCAAGTGTCGGGCGTGCTCAACCGTCTCAGCATGCTGAGGGTTATTGGCCAACCAGGATTCCCAATACAAAGTATCTTCTTGGGTAGGCTGGTTTATCCACCGAGCAAAAGAAGGGTCATGTAAAAGTTGATGAAGAAGGTCGTTAGTATCCAAAGTTATGCTTTTGTGTAGATAGAGAACCTAATCCCTATCTTATACTCTCCACACAGCTTTCATATTGAAAAAGTAATAATAATTTTTTCTAGTAATCCAGACTTTTCTTATTATTTTCTTAGGAAACACCTTAGATTATGTGTGCTATTTCAAAAAATAGACCAGAATAATAAAAAGTATGTAAAAGTGAAACTACCCAAAAAAATCGGTAAAGATCATCAGAATTAGGATGGCGTGTTCAATACTAACCGGACACACATTAACTATTTTTTGTAGCTCTGAGTCCTCTTTTAGTGCCTGTAAACCTCGGTATATAAAATTAACCACTGACTGGTATTGAACCCCCATTACCTTGGCCACTTCGGGATAAGAGAGTTCTTCGTAAAACTTGAGATAAATGGCCTCTCGCTGCCTAATTGGCAACTTATTCAGGGCACTAGCAACTTGTTGCTGATAGTTTTCCTGATCTTCCTGTTGAATATATAGATCCTGGGGGGAGTACGTAAAACTAGCTAACCGTTGACCGGAGATGGGTATCATCAGCGATAAGGACTTCTTTTGAGCTAAAAGCTCTCGCCGAAGTGCCGTAAGAAGATAGGCCCGGGGAGATTCTACTTCGGCTAGCCGCTCCCGGCTTTCCCAAATACGTACAAATAAATCTTGCACCCCCTGATCAGCCAAATTTCTATCCGAAATAAGCCTTTGAGCGTAACGAAATAGTGTGGGGTAATTTTGCCGATAGATTGTTTCAAAAGCCTGGTGATTGCCTTTCTTGAGTAAAGTCCATAGATGTTGGGGTGAGGAGGGAGGCATAGTGTAAACTTAGTAAACTCAGCAACTAAGTTTACGCTAATTTTAACACTAATCAAAATTTACCATCTATTTTGTAAATGTCTTCACAAAATACCATACTTAAATATCGAGTAGTGTATTAAAGATCAGGATGGAGAAGCTGCTGAATTTGCAGAAGTGGGCAATTAGAGCCAAACTATTGGAATGCGAAATCATAGAAAATACCTCGCTGCCAATTAGTAAATGTAGTGGATACCGCGTAGTAAAAAGCAGAGCAACTTACCACGGACAGCAGAACCAATTACTACTCTCTAGTAAATCAGAATTTGATAAAGACACCATCCTTACATTCATATACTGCCAGCACTTCCTTTAGTAAAGATGAAACCTCAGTTACCCACTACCCTTTTCGTAGTTTACCCCACGGCCCGGTTACGGCCAAGGTTAGTCCTTCGTTTTGCACATTGACAAAGAATGTTTGCCCCGAGGGTGAGAAACAGGCACCTGCTAATTCAGAATCTGAACCTATGTTACGTCCGATGGTATAAATCTCCCCCTGAGGTGTAATTCCCCGAATGTGGGAATTGGCTTTATCCTCAACCAACACCACATCACCCCAAGGAGCTACGGTTAGATTATCGCAGGATTTGAGCAAATCGGTATCGTTTGGTTCAGCAAACAGGGTAAGGGTGCCGGGCACTTCTTTTTCCCGAGAGGTTCCCTCGTAGGGACTAGGTACGTACTTAAACACCTGCCCAGCTAACTCCCGACCACCATTGGTACAGGCAAAATAAACCTCGTTATTGCCAAACCACATCCCCTCGCCCCGAGCGAACAACGCGGCTCCGGCAGCGTGTCCGCGCAACCGCAGGTCATCTTCAGTAGGCTCTACATCTTCTAGTGTCAGCCAACGTACAGCTAATGGTTGATTTATAGTAACCGTTTGCGCCTCCCAGTTGCGAGTATCTAATCCGGGCTGATCTAGCACTACCAGTGCCTGAAGTACTCCGCCCTGGTGTAGTTTACCCGGAGTCTTAGGAAGGTAGCGGTAGATTAGACTATCACTGCTATCTTCGGTTTGATACACAATGCTAGTAGTTGGGTCTACGCAAACCGCCTCGTGATTAAAGCGACCCATTTCCCGCAAAGGTACTGGTTCAATTAGCCCTTTTCCGGTGGCCGGCATCCCGGTAGCAGGAATTTCAAAGTTATAACCGTGAGCCGTTTCATGACCGTTACCTGCTGGGGTAACATCTTCTTCGCAGCTAATCCAGGTATTCCAGGGCGTAAGGCCACCCGCACAATTGCGATTGGTTCCGATAAGGCTCAGGTACTGCTCCCGCACAGTTTGACTAGCCTCATCGTATACCACTGTCGTCGTACCACCTAGTCCGGGCTTTTCACCTGAGCCGTAGTCAAAGAAATTGGCTTTCGCTAGTTTTCGGAATAATGCTTCATCTTGATTGAAAGGACCGAATTCAGTGGGGGTAGGACTATTTTCGTGATTGCGGATGAGTACCACCCGACCGTTGATGTCAAATGTAGCCATACCATCGTGCCGATTAGGAACGAAGAAGCCATCGCTCATTTTATCGCCCCAACGGGAGATAATTTTGGCAGTGAAACCTGCGGGTAGTTCAAGCCATTGTTTAATCGGTGACCAGGTGGGAGATGTTAAGGCACGAGCGTGAGTAAGATAGCTAGACAAGCCCACAAAGCCCGCTGAGATAGCTAGTGATTGGCGTAAGAATGTTCTTCGGGAAGCGCGCATGATAAATACGGTAGTTTTTATCAGCTAGTTTTGAATATTTCTCCTTTGATGCAAGTTTTCTAGATTATTATTTTGTTAAATAGTCGTCCCTGGAAAGAGATAGAGTCCCAAAGTATTGATAAAAACACACGCGTTACGCTAGTCTAAACGCGCGCTAGTGGAGGGTTGCTTGGTCTGATCTTTTGCCAGCAAAAAGTCTATAAAGTCATCAACCTGCTGTTGGGTCTCTGGCGATAGGGCACGGTACTTCGTTAATAAATCACTCATGGTTTGCTGGTTGGCTCTGCTAAAGATAACGTTTTCAGCGAAGAATAGATTCTTTTGATTGATCAACGTTGAGCAAGCGAGGTATGATGAGAGAATAAACCACGATGATTGACCGTCTGTGATATTCTTGTTACCCACCACTGGTGCGCGTTTTGGGATAGCCAGCGAGAAGGGCTAATGCGTGCATAATACAAATGGCTTCAGTGTGGATTCACCACCTCGCGGTAGGGCATGCGTTACCCCCGCCATACCCTCTTACAAACACGCGCTAGAGAAGTGACTAATAATGAACAGATGATAAGCTACCAATGATACAGTGAACGCACGTGTTACGCTAGATTAAACGCGCACTAGAGGGTGAATTCGCTAAAACAATAAAATCTTCTTCAATGTGGAGGAGAGTTTTATGGTATGAGCTATTTCTAATATTTATGTAAAAATCTTTCAGTAAATCTACAATCAGGTCATAGTGCCGATAAGATATATCTACTAAGAAAAACTTCTCGTCGTTGAAAAACTTCCTGATATATCTTATATCTCTATCAGAATAATTGTATGAAAACTCTTCGTCAATATTGTTAGGCATAAAATGAAAATACAACTCATGCGTCTTTGCTTTTTTACCCGAATAATATACAGTATCATTGTCTCTTCTCATATACTTTAAATTAGAGCAATTATTAAGGTATTTTTCAATCTGACTAATATCTGCCTCACAGTTCGTCAAAAGAGATGCTACTTCCATAATCAATTCCCAATTATATTAGATAATTCATCCATATTTCTAACCACTGTTATTCCTTTTTTTGCAGCTTGCTGTACACTAGCTTTATTGGCTCTTGGATTATAAAGTATATATCCTTTGCCTTGAGAAGCTGAATATGCTTTGTTCTTTTGAGATTGAGTCAACTTTATTTTTCTGCCTGATTTAACTTCTATATTAAATTTTTCTGTTACTATGTCCAAGTCTCCACTTGAAGTTGCCGTCTCAAAACCTTCACCAACGTCTGAGACTGTGCCTTTCCCAAATTGATTATCAATTGAATTAGCTAAATCACCGACAAGAGGATCTGAGGAGGAAAAATTCCAGTCTAAGATTCCGGTAAGATTGTCAATCTTTTTGGCATCAAGCCCTAGTCTACCCAGCCCTCTTGCAACCGCTCTTGCGCCATATTTACCTGTAAGCTCTCCAATCCCGCCTCCAGCAAGATCCCCAATAAATCCAACTGCAAAATCTTGTAAAGCCTGTTCTTGACTGTAGTTTGCGCCTTGATTGGCGGCATTTACCAATACATCACCTACCGCTGTTCCAGCGGCTCTACCTAATCTACCACCGGGCGTTCTCCATGGTATTAAACCTTCTGCTGAAGATCTGCCTACCTGCCACCAATTAACTTGATTAAATGCTTCATTTAGAGAAGTAACTTTATCGTCAAAATAGTAATTCATTGCTACTTGAAGCATCATATCTGCTGCACCATTAGCACCAGCTTTAACTATCAGAGGAATAATGGGTAATGCACTATCTTTGTCTTGATAAAGTATAGGGTTATTGAAGCTATAAGAGTATGGACTAATCATAAACATCTTATCCGACATAGGATCAACCACATGCCATCTACCTAAATCTGGTTGATACATCCTGGCACCATAGTCATACCATCCCAAGCCCAATTCATCCTGTAATTCCTTCCCGTTATACAAGTACTTATTCTTCAGTTGTCCAGCTATCGGCTGTTGATGGGTAAGGCCGAACGGATAGTAATCATTCACCTGCACAATGTAGCTTTGTTGGGCTACGGTGAACTCATCAAAATAGACGTTCACATCCCAGTTGCTTTCGTTGCTGAGGTAGGTGTAGAGATAACCACTTTGCTCGGCGGCTACCTCCAGTTCTAACATCTGGTGGCTGGCTTGGGCGGGAGAACTGTTGGCCTGCGTGCTTCGCCCCTGTACGGCTACTTCGGCTGCTCTACTCACCTGGGCAAAGCCCTGGTCAATCAGTACGTAGTCTTCGTCAAAGAGCAAGTAGTTAAGGTAGGCGCGGGGCACGCCGTCGCCATCGTCGCCCAAGAGACCACTACCGGCTAAGGCTTCACTCAGGGCTTGTGTAGTTGAAACCCCTTAGCAGTTAGGAATCATACTTCAAAAAGATTGCTCCAAGAGGAGGAAGACGGAGGTTTATTGATCGTTCGCGCCCATGCATAGGGATGGGTTTGGTTTCTAATTTACCTTCGTTCAGAACCCCACTACCCCAGAAGTCGGTATGATCGGTGTTGAAAACTTCTTTCAAATTACCTTTTTTGGGCATGCCAACTCCGTAACTTTCCCGCACAACGGGAGTAAGGTTGATCACTATATAGATATCATTCTGTCGTTGATATCCTTTACGGACGAAGCTAATGACACAATTCTGATAATCCCCAATGTCAATCCACTCAAAACCGGAAGGGTCAAACGGTTTTTCGTACAGAGCAGGTTCTGATTTATAAAACTTATTCAACTGCTTCATCATCCACTGTAAGGAACCGTGCGGAGCATGTTCGTTAAGATGCCAATCTAGGCTATGATCATGTTTCCACTCTTGGGTCTGACCAAATTCCCCACCCATAAACAAAAGCTTGGTACCCGGGTGAGCGTACATATAAGCGTAAAGTGCCCGAAGATTAGCAAACTTTTGCCACTCGTCTCCCGGCATTTTGTCAATCAATGGTCCCTTACCATGAACTACTTCGTCGTGGGATAATGGAAGCATAAAGTTCTCAGTAAAAGCGTACATTAGGCTGAAAGTAATCATCCCCTGGTGATGCGAACGGTAAATGGGATCTTTAGCAAAATATTCTAGGGTATCATGCATCCAGCCCATCATCCACTTCATTTCAAAACCTAACCCTCCTACTTCAGTAGGTCGAGAAACCATTGGCCAGGCGGTAGACTCTTCGGCAATTGTTTGCACTTCAGGAAACTCAGCATCTACTGCATTGTTAAACTCCCGCAAAAATTGTAAAGCCTCTAAGTTTTCCCGACCGCCGTACTTATTAGGTATCCACTCCCCTTCCTCCCGGGAATAATCCAGGTACAGCATGGAGGCTACGGCATCCACACGTAGACCATCGATGTGGTATTCTCTCAGCCAATACATAGCACTACTCACTAAAAATGATCGTACTTCATTACGACCGTAGTTAAAGATGTAGCTATTCCAATCGGGATGATATCCTTGCTTAGGGTCTTCATGCTCAAATAGGTGAGTGCCGTCAAAGTAAGCCAAGCCGTGCTCATCCGACGGAAAATGAGACGGAACCCAATCAAGTATTACTCCAATACCAGCCTGATGAAGTTTATCCACTAAGTGCTTAAAATCTTCAGGGGTACCAAAACGGCTCGTAGGGGCGAAAAAGCCTACGAGCTGATAACCCCAGGAACCGTAGAACGGGTGCTCCATAATAGGCATAAACTCTACGTGGGTATATCCCATCCAGTTCAAGTACTGAGGTAGCTCTTCGGCTAAGTCGCGGTAGGTCATAAAATCCTTTCCGTTCTCGCCTTTACGTTTCCATGAGCCAAGGTGGACTTCGTAAACTGTCTCAGGCTGCGGTTCAGATGCCTTTTCTTTGCGAGCATCCATCCACTCCTGGTCTTGCCAATCATAGGGTGAGTCCCAAACTTTGGTAGCAGTCTTAGGTGCTGTTTCCCAATGGATAGCGAAAGGGTCGCCTTTCTCTACTCTATACCCTTGATTGTTAGAGTCAATGTAGTACTTGTAGGCATTGCCTTTTTCTACACCAGCAATAAATAGTTCCCAGATGCCAGAGCCATCCCAGCGAGGGTTCATATTATGCTGGGTATTATTCCAACCATTGAAATCCCCGACAACTGCCACCCGATGAGCGTTGGGTGCCCAAACGGCAAAGTACACTCCTCGTACCCCATTATGCTCAACTAAGTGAGAGCCTAGTTTTTCGTAGAGTGAGTAGTGGTTACCTTCCCGAAAGAGATGTACATCAAAGTCAGATAGCAGCGAAAAGTGCTCTTGCTGTTCAGCACCTGACTCCAATTCCTCCGGTGGGTTAGCATTGGTTATTTCTAAGGTATGGTTGTCATTCATCGTCGTTGTATTTTTGCATTACGTACTGAATGCCCCGCATAGGAATGATTGTCCAACTCGGGCGATTATTCAGTTCGTAATTAAGTTCATAAACTGCTTTTTCCAGAAGGAACGTTTGCATTAGCGTATTGAAGTCTTCTTGATTATCAGGTAAAAAATTATAGCCCTGGGCTTTTTCTAGGTAGGCATGGATATAAAAACCACTCATATAATGATACCAGAGTTCGGCCCAGGCTTCTAGGTAATCAGCATCACCTCGTTTGAAAGCTTCATTCTCAAACAAACCATTATAGGCTGCGTAGTGGAACGAGCGAATCATCCCGGCTACATCACGCAAAGGAGAGCGCTTAAGGCGGCGTTCACTGAAAGAACGAGCGGGTTCGCCTTCAAAGTCGATAATGACGAAATCCTTCCCAGTGAAAAGCACTTGACCTAAATGATAGTCGCCGTGTGCCCGAATTTTAGTAGAAGACATTTTTCTACTGTAAATGCGCTGCATGCACTTCAGTATATCCTTTCGCATTCCCTTGATAGACTTTGCCTCATCTTGTATCATATCCGGCAATGCGCTCATTTTCTTATCCAAACTCTGGTATGCCGATCTTACTAGCGACTGTAAAGATGAGTACAGCGACCGCTGATAGTGAAGTGAGAAGTTTTCGGAGCCAAAATCTGGCTCATCGGGGTGAGATGCTAGCGCAATGTGCATTTCGGCGGTACGAGTGCCTAATAGCGAAGCCCGCTCAGCCGGAATACCACTTAGCAAGGTCTTCAGATCATCAGAAAGCTTCTCAAAAGTGACTGGCTCGGCTAATGAACCCTTTAAAGAAGGTACTTTTGCATCCTTAAACTTCAGACTTACCCGCTCAAAGTAGCGGTTGATCACATCCTTCATATACACCCATGCATCGCCCTGATTCGGAATCATTTCCTGCATCATAGCAAGTACCAAGGGATCTTTCTTGCCATCTATAATGGCGATATTTCCAGCGTACTGAGGCACGTTTTGAAACTGTGCTTTTTCTGTTAAAAAGCGGGTAATTTCCAGGTCAGGGTTAATAATATGGTCAATCTTTCGATAAAGCTTTAGGAAATAACGTTGCAGATAAATGATAGATGTGTTACTCTGCTCGGCATTTAGCACTCTAGAACTGATCTCAGGCTTTTCTTTCTTAAACCACTTTGCTACCGAAGGCTCAGCTTTTAAATGTAGTTCAGCACTGTTTTCTTTCTGTTTTTTACCTTTCACCATTAGGTCAAATAACTTATCACGATAGCCATCACTATAAACGGCATCGTACAGATAGCCTTTTGTATCCCCCATGGTGATAGGCCCAATAAGCCCCTGAGACGTTTGTGCCCGAATAGTATCACTTAAACCGTCCTCGATAAAAGAGATTGGCAATTGATAGAACTCATCAAGCCCCTCGTTGTAGCTTACCTCAATGATCAGTAAGATGACACCGGGCGAAGTAGAATTAATCGAGAGCTGATGAATGATATTAACAGCCTGAATGGTGCGGGCTTTTCCACCAAACCAACGGCATTGCATCAGATAGCTCGGTAAGTATTCTTCTAATGCTGATCTGTGGCGAGATTTCAATAAATCTTTCCAATTACTAATCTTGGTGATTGTCTTAGGCGAATTATCTCGGTGCTCTGCCTCTATTTCTTCGGGTTTCTCAAGCAGAAACCAGTTGTATCCGTACGGTGACAGCGTAAACAAGTAAGGATATTCCCGAATAGCTGGAAATCGGTTTTTACTGAATACTTCCTTAGGAACATAGTTCTGGTACTCCTGCAAATCTACCTCTACTGCTTGCGAGAAACGAGAAAGGTTGACCAACACCAAAATGGTTTGATCTTCATAGGTACGGGTAAAAGCTAATATCTTGGCATTCTCGGCTGGCAAGAAACGAATATCACCTCGTCCAAACGCTTTATAATTCTTTCGCATACTGATGTGCCGTTTCATCCACCATAGTATGGAGTTAGGGTTACGCTGCTGAAGCTCCACATTTACCGATTCGTACTGATACTCGGGGTCAAGGATAACAGGTAAGTACAACTGCTGAGGATTCGCCAATGAAAATCCGGCATTACGGTCAGCACTCCACTGCATGGGGGTGCGTACCCCATCGCGGTCACCAAGATAAAAGTTATCCCCCATCCCAATTTCGTCGCCATAATAAATCACGGGTGAGCCAGGTAGTGAAAACAGTAAATGATTCATCAACTCAATCTTGCGACGGTCATTATCTAGCAGAGGTGCCAGACGATGTCGGATACCAAGATTGATTTTTGCTAACGGATCTTTGGTGTACACTTTGTACATGTAGTCCCGTTCTTCGTCGGTTACCATCTCCAGCGTAAGCTCATCGTGATTTCGCAGGAAGATACCCCACTGACAGGTTTCTGGAATTTCCGGAGTTTGATCCAGAATGTCGGTAATCGGGTAGCGGTCTTCCATCCGTAGAGCCATGAACATTCGGGGCATGATCGGGAAATGATAGTTCATATGGCACTCATCCCCATCGCCAAAGTACGCAGCTGAATCTTCGGGCCACATATTAGCCTCGGCCAATAGTAATATACCGGGCTTTTTCTTTTCTACATGCTTACGAAGCTTTTTCAGAAACACATGAGTTTCGGGTAGATTTTCGCAATTAGTTCCTTCACGTTCAAACAAGTACGGAACAGCATCCAGTCGAAAACCGTCTACGCCCATATCTATCCAGTAGTCGAGTACATCGAAAACTTCCTGCTGTACCTGCGGATTATCAAAGTTTAAATCGGGCTGATGAGAGTAGAAACGGTGCCAGTAGTAAGCATTAGCTACTGGGTCCCAAGTCCAGTTAGAAGCTTCAAAATCCTGAAAGATAATACGTACTTCGGAGAATTTATCCGAGCTATCGCTCCAAACGTAGTAGTCACGTTCCGGCGAACCAGGTTTGGCTTTTCGAGCTCGCTGAAACCACGGATGTTGGTCGGATGTATGATTGATTACTAACTCAGTGATTACCTTGAGTCCTCGTTTGTGGGCTTCTTTTAGAAATTTCTTGAAGTCTTTAAGCTTACCATAGGAAGGGTTAATGGTGTAGTAATCCTTGATATCGTAACCATCATCGCGTAAAGGCGAAGGATAAAAAGGAAGTACCCAGATAGCGGTTACTCCTAAGTCCTGTAAGTAATCTAACTTCTCCAGCAGACCGCCAAAATCGCCGATACCGTCACCATTGCTATCCCGAAAAGCTTTGATGTGTAGTTCATAGATGACCGCATCTTTGTACCAATGCAGCTCATCATCTAGTTTGGTTGGTTGTTGAGCCATATAATTAGTGCGAATAACTCAGGTAAAGAAAGTTGACAAAAAATACGAAATTATTATGAAGTAACTATCAGTCTTGAGTTACTTTGAAGACATGCCCCGGAATTTGATACGGATTCAGCTCTACATAATTCCACTCCCCATGCCAAGTATACTGCGCTCCACTAATCTGATCTTCTACGATGTAAGGCTTGTCAAAATCTAGTCCTAACTCGTACATAGGCACCTTCACGTAGGCACTCTGGGAATTATACGCATCCATATTCACTACCATGAACATCATATTTCCACTTGCCTGATCCTTTTTAGCATAGGCAATCATCTGGTCGTTCTGAATCTCGGCAAACACTACGTTGGCAGTACTTTGCAGTGCCGGATTTTGCTTCCGTACCCGGTTAATGATAGTAATGATTTCCCGAATACGGGTTTCAGCTTCCCAATCCCAGTGCTTCACTTCGTACTTTTCTGAGTCCAGATATTCTTCTTTTCCTGGGTAAGGAGTATTAATACCAAATTCGTACACCGGGCCGTACATCCCGTAATTGGATGACAGCGTTGCTGCCAGAATCAACCGCATAATATGAGCAGGTTCCCCACCGTGAACCAGATCAGGAGTAAGAATATCGGGAGTGTTTGGCCAGAAGTTCGGACGGAAGTAATCCCGCATTGGCCCTTTGGTCAGTTCCAACATATATTCCCGCAGTTCGTAAGGATTCTGTCGCCAGGTAAAGTACGTGTACGACTGATTGAAGCCAATTTTTGCTAGCCACTCCATGATGCGAGGACGAGTAAAAGCTTCGGCTAAAAAGATAACTTCTGGATATTCGGTGCGAACTTCTTTAATACACCATTCCCAAAACTTAAATGATTTAGTGTGTGGGTTATCCACCCGGAAAATTTTTATTCCTTGGTCTATCCAGTAAGTAATTACGTTTTTAAGCTCCTGCCAAAGATTCTGCCAATCTTCTGTCTCAAAATTGATCGGCAAAATATCCTGGTACTTCTTAGGTGGGTTCTCAGCGTATTGAACCGTGCCATCAGGACGCCACTTAAACCACTGGGGGTGCTCTTCCACATACGGGTGGTCAGGAGCACACTGAAAAGCGATGTCCATGGCTACCTCAATATCGTGCTCATCCGCCTTCCGGATAAAGTCCTGAAAATCCTGTAGTGTACCTAATTCCGGATGAATAGATTTATGTCCGCCTTCGTCGGAACCAATCGCCCAACATGAGCCTGGGTCGCCCGGGTTGGCCGTGAGAGCATTATTCAAGCCTTTACGGTGCTTTTTCCCAATAGGGTGAATGGGCGGCAAATATACCACATCAAAGCCCATTTCGGCAATGCGAGGAAGAATATCGATAGAAGTCTGAAACGTACCGTGTTTACCTCGCTCACGGGAGGTAGAACGAGGGAAGAACTCATACCAAGTGCTGAATAATGCCTTTTTCCGCTCTACCTCAACACTAATTGTGGTAGGGTAATGGGTAGCGTTATTACGGTCGTAGTGCTTGGTTACTAATGCCAGCGTATCTTCACTAGTAGCGGTAGCGACTGCTCCGTCAGTGTCAAAAGTATTACGAAACCGATTGGCAATATCGTATAAACGGTGTTGATCATTCCCTTCGCAGTTTTTAGCAATTGTTTCCAGCATTTCGGCTCCAATAAGCATTTCTACTGATAGGTCTTGTCCTGCTTCGTGTTTTTTGCTCAGACCATGCTGCCAAGAGGCGTAGTGATCAACGTGGCCATAAACGGTAAACTCATAAAATCCCAAAGAATCAGGAGTAAAGGTAGCTGCCCAGTGGTCATTCATATACGAAGTCATGGCGACTTCTTTCCACTGTCGTCCACCTACTTTGCGGTAGCGTACAAAAGCTCGGAGCAGATCGTGACTATCGGAAAAAATACTAGCAGTTACCTCAATGGGTTCGCCAATTGATCGCTTAACAGGAAACTGGTTATGATCTACTTGAGGATTGATATTTTTGAGGATGACCCGTTGCTTGCCGTGAATCTCGTCTAGTGGGCTGGATACTTTCTTTTTTGGTTTGGTTTTCAGTTTGGTAGTCACTGTAGTTAAGGTAGTATTTACATGATTTCAACCGCGAAATTACTGCATTGTTATCTATTTCATTGAGTAATACACGAATATTTGTGGATAAAAATTTGTCACTGAATCTCAAGTTTTTGAATCTGTGAGTGATAAAATAAGATAATTACTGATTGGTCATTAGGCATATTTTATTCTTTCTACCTGGCTTCTTCCTCATCAATTGGGGTGATTTCCCCCAACTCCCATCAGCTTAATGGGCAATTTATGCCTCATAAACACAGGCAGACATTCTATTTAGCCTACTTTTTCACCTTTGGCGAAGAATTTGCAGTAATATTCCTAGCCGGATTGCAGTGACCCTGCATGATTAACATCATAGATAGCGGGCGAGGAACGTTTAGCGTATTCTTCGCCTTTTTTATTTTTTCCCGTTGTTCTCTGATAAAGGAAGGTGACAGTTCCATTCTAGAACTCCTTTTCACCAAATTCACTCTTGATAAATTTTGACTTTCCAGCGGGTTGATTAATTCGGTAGCTCAGGTTCAGCATAATCACATCTACTTCGTAAACGTAGTTGGTAGTAGTAAAAAACTCTCCATCACGCCGGGCGTCGCTACGCCAGGTGCTAATCCGCTGTTCATTGGCAGGCAGTAAGCCCATATCCATATTGAGCCACTGAGCAGTAGCGGTAATTTTTCCATTCAGCCAACTCTTTTTTAAAGTAAGATTGGGAGACATAAATCGAGAATCTTCACCCTGAGCGGTGTTTCGAGCCGAGAGATAGTTGAAAGTCCACTGAAGGTTCCATGTTGGAGCTAGTTTTACCGTAGCATTAGCATTAATAGAGTAAATCCAACTTTGGGTATTTACCGGACGGTCATCAAATGTACCTTCTATACCATAGCGGTACACGTTTCCTCCCGCATAAAGCTGCCAGTTAGCAGTAGGGTTAAGCTCTAGCCCTGCTTCTAGTCCCAGTGACTGCCCCTGCCCTACATTGGAATAAATTCGATTTAGTATTGAGTCATTGTAAACAGTGTTCACCCGGTTAATTAGGTTTTCTACATGGCGAAAATAAGCCGTCGCAAATACCGAGTGGTCGCCGAAGTTTTTTACAATTCCTAATTCTACCAGGTCAATAAACTCCGGACGTAAGGTAGGATCACCCTGCTCCAAAGTCTCTGAATGCTCTCGCTCTGGAAAAGGGTTCATTTTAAACGTAGTCGTGCGCTCAACCCTTCGGCTGTAAGCCGCTTTGAGCCTGAAGTCATCAGTAAGCTGATACACTAGGTTAGCTGAGGGATACAACTGAATAAAATCGTAGTGGTAGGTTGTATCTACAAAATCATTGGTTAACAGCAAGTTACGATCCATCACTTCAACTCTTGCTCCCAGTGAGTAGGTTAGTTGCTTCCACTGACTGCTGTACAATCCGTAGACTGAATGAATCTGACGATTAAGATCTACCTGACTAGAAAACTCCGGAATAAGCTCAAAGCGATTGGTGCCAATTTCCCGCTCTTCGTACACAAAATACCCCGTATGATCTAAGAAGCGATACTGATAACCCGCTTCTAAAGTGCCGTTACTCAACGGATGTACATAATCAGCCTGAAACCGAACACCATGCAAAGGATTATCATTGGTATTAAACTGATCTTGCAACGTATCCTGCAATCCGGGCCAAGACAGGTTTAGATTGGTAGTTGGACCACCTAACATGGTGTACTCATAAAGTAATGATGTACTTAATTTAGCCTTGTTGGTAAAAGTATGATAGTAATCCAGGCTACCGAGTATGAAATCGCTCCGACGGATGCGCAGGTTTTCGTTAAAGTAGGTCACCCGATTAAAAGTATCTTGCTCGGGCAAATAGACTTTAACGTTATTATACAGAATATCAGCAGTACGATCCTTACTCCGCTTTCCGGCGTAAAAGCCTAAACTGAATGCGTTAGAAGCATTGGGCGTGTACGCCACGGTTGCCCGCCCGGTATACGCCCTTTCATCAAAACTACGCTCGCCGTCCGAAGGAAAACGGGTTAAAGTATCATTAATGATCGTAAACACATCTCCTTCCCGCCGTCCGGCAATATCATAGCGCAGATAACTCCCGCCGACCGATATATCCCATTTGTTCTTCCGATAATTTAAGGTGAAATCACCACCGTAGCGAGGTGCCGATTCTGCATTATCATAATCCTCAATACTGGGTAAACCCACTTGCCCATTTACGAGCAGATACAATCCATCGGCAACTCCCTTCCGAGTAATAATATTAATGATGCCGGCTTTACCATCAGGATCATATTTAGCAGAAGGTGCCGTTACAATCTCGACATCCTCAACAGCATTGGCGGGTAATTGGCTGAGAATAAGTGTCGGGTCACTCTGAATTGGTTTGCCATTCAGTAAGATGGTAAAACCCGATGAACCTCTCACTGTCAGGTTTCCGTTGGCATCAACTGCCACGGAAGGAATATTTCGTAGCACGTCCGTAGCGGTACCTCCCGTAGCTGCCTGAAATTGTTCAGCTTGGTAAACCTGTCGGTCTACTTTATGAAATACCGATGCTTTTTTCCCTGTCACTGAAATTTCTTCTAGTAGCTGCTGGGTAGCCTGTAAAGAGACGGCGCCAATGTTTTTCTGCTGACCTGCCTGTACTTCCGTTAGCGGAATGAACGTTAGTTCATATCCTACGAATTGTACCTGAAGTAAATACGTGCCCGGAGCAACATCCTCCAGAACAAACGATCCATCAACTTGAGTAACCGTTCCTTCTAAAATTGAAGAATCCTTAGGCTGACACAAACCCACCGTGGCGTATTCCAATGGCTCCTGACTACTTTCATCCCGCACTTGCCCAGATAAAACTGCTTGCTGGGCAAAAGCTGTCGAGGCGAAAAGTAGGGCAACACTAAAAATTGAAACCGATAGGGCTCGTAAAAAATAGGTGAGAATACTCAAGTAATGGTAAGTAAGGTAATGGTAGTATGAGACGATAGTTGCTAAAAAATGATGATCCTCAATTGCTTTAATATACACTCAAATAAAGAAAGTTCCCAAGTAAACTTCATCCATCATTATTACGAATGGCGAACCGTCCTAGTATTACGATCAGCTAGTGATTGATTAAACCACTTGTATACACCCTCGCCTCTCCGAAAGGCGCGCTTTTACTTGAATCTTGACTTGCTAACTAGTATATTAAGTTTCCATGAATTATCCGCTCAAGTATTAAAGTAAAGATAACACACCGTCTTATCCAACCACTAGACATTTAAAATACCTTCGCGAGGTAATTATACAGCAGACGGTATCTCATAGCTTTACTCAGTCAGCTAGCTAGCGTACTCTCGATTCTATCTTTTATAATAACCTTAATTATGCACTCTAATTCTAAAGTCGCTTTATTCTTCGGCTGTTTGATGATTTGTCTGTGCCATCAAGCGTTTCCGACATCAACTCATGAGATACGTGATGGCTTTTTTAACAAATCACCCCATGAGACGACTATCACCACACCTCCTTCTGCACTCGATGAAATTGAAGGAACAATTACCGATGAAAATAATCAGCCTTTGGTGGGAGCTACGGTTAGTATTGCGGGTACTAGCCGGGGTACCATCACCGATGTGGAGGGCAAGTTTTCCATTACCGCCTCCCCAAGTGATACTTTGTTGGTCTCCTTTGTAGGATACTCAGCCAAAGAGATTGTTATCGGCAACCGAACCAATATTACCATTCAGCTCCTCCCCGACTCTCAGCAGCTACAAGATGTGGTGGTGGTAGCCTACGGCACCCAGAAAAGATCAGATGTCACCGGATCCATTGCATCGGCTAATGCGGAAGATTTTAATAAGGGCTTAGTAGTTAACCCCGGCCAGCTTTTGCAAGGCAAAGTAGCGGGTGTCAATGTTTCTAATGCCAGTGGCGAACCCGGCGCCGCTCAAAATATAGTTATCCGGGGAGTGGGTAGCTTACGCTCCGGTACTACTCCCCTCTTTGTAGTAGACGGATTTGTGCTGGATAACTCTACTACCGGAGTAGCTACCAACCCACTTAACTTTATTAATCCGCAAGACATTAAAAGTATTGATATACTCAAAGATGCTTCGGCAGCAGCTATCTACGGAGCCAGAGCAGCCAACGGAGTAGTGGTAATTACTACCAAAGAAGGAAGGGTTGGTAAGACGGATGTAAATGTATCTCTATCTACCGCCCGCTCTACCATTGCCAACAAGATTGATGTCTTTAGCACGGATGAATTTCGTCGGCAGGTAGGAGCCGTGGGGGGCACTTTATTTGATGCTGGGGGAAATACTGACTGGCAGGATGAGTTAACTCGTACCGCAGTCTCCAACAACGTAAACTTATCATTTAGCGGAGCAGGAAGTGAACGGTTTTCTTACTACGTCTCGGGCGGTTACGAAGATCAAGAAGGTATCCTAGCCAACAGTCATCTCCGACGCTACTCAGCCCGGGCTAACCTCAACCAAACCGGATTGAACGGGCGCTTAAAAGTCGATTATAATCTGACCGGAGCGCGCACTGAGAACCTACGACCTGATAATGATGCTATCATTGTAGATATGTTGCAGTTAAACCCTACCATTCCCGCTTACACCGATGGTGAACCTACGGTGTTGGAGGAAATGCTCAACCCCCTTATTCGTAACGAAATTTATAGTGACGACGCAGAGAACAATCGTCTGTTAGCCAACATCTCACCTTCCGTAGAAATTATTCCGAATCTGACCTATAAACTAAACCTAGGAATTGATTATTCAGTCACTACCCGGGATATTCAGCTTGAGCCCTACGTGCTACTGGAAGGCTTGGAGTTTGGTGAGCTAGCGAATATTACCACCACCAACGAGAATCAACTGGTAGAGAATACACTAACCTACAACCTTGAGCGCAACCAACACAACGTTACCTTCCTGGCCGGACACTCCTACCAGCGAACGTTTGTGCATCAAAAAACTTTTGAGCTATCTAGCTTTGCCAGCAACGGTATTGAGCCCCGGTACCAGGATCAGATCAGTACGCAAGAACAGCCAACTACTCTGAGAACCTTTGCCCGGGAAGACGAACTACAGTCTTTCTTTGGTCGGGTAAACTATGCTTTTGCCAGTAAGTATCTGCTGACTGCTACCCTACGAGCTGATGGTTCATCTAAGTTTGGAGAGAACAACCGCTACGGCTACTTTCCTTCCTTTGCTGCTGGCTGGAACCTTAGCAAAGAAGATTTTATGACCACTCTTCCGTTTGATAACCTAAAACTTAGAGCAAGCTGGGGGCAGACAGGTAATCAGGAGATTCCTTCCAAAATTACCCAAGCCAGCTTTTTAGAAAGTAAGTCAGAAAACGATACCTATCCGCTTGACCCCAACTCTAATACCTTAGATGATTATCCGTTCGGTACCATCTTTACCCGCTTATCCAACCCCGATATTCAATGGGAAGTATCTACCCAAACTAATATTGGGTTAGACTTTAGTCTACTTAATTATCGCTTAAGTGGTACGATAGATTATTTCAATAAAGTATCTGAAAATATACTACTGGAAGTAGTCCCGGCCGATCCGATTCAGCCTACTGCTACCTTCTGGACGAATGTACCGGAAATGGAAATCCGAAACTCGGGTATTGAGCTGGCATTGGAATACAGCGACGACCTACCGAGCGGTCTCTCGTACACCGTCGGTGGAAACCTTACTTACATTCAAAACGAGGTAGTGAATTCGCCTTTTGCTGTATTGACTACCGGACGAGCCACCGGAGCCGGACAAACCGGAGCTACCATTAACGGCTACCTCAACGGCGAGCCTATCGGTGCTTTCTACATGAAAGAATTTGTAGGAATTGGAGCCGATGGTTTGAACCAATTTCGAGATACCAATGGTGATGATCAAGTACTAGAGAACGACCGCACTGTAGTGGGTTCTGCCCTACCCGATCTGACGTACGCCTTTCAACTTAATCTGCGGTACCGAGGCTTTGAGTTTGGAGCTAACTTCAACGGGGTTTCCGGTAACCAAATTTACAACCACACCCGAATGTCGCTCTTCAACCGAGGTAATCTTGCTTCATCCTTCAATACCACTGACGTTGCGGTGCAATTCCCCAATGAGGATATCACCAATTCTAACGAAGTATCAACCCGCTACTTGGAAGATGGCAGTTTTCTACGGCTCAACAACGCCACCCTCGCCTACACCCTTCCTACCACTCAGATGGGTCTGGGCGATTGGGTGAACAGCATTCGCGTGTCGCTAACGGGTCAGAACCTGTTTGTCATTACTAATTATTCTGGCTTTGATCCCGAAGTAAACACTGGTAGCGCCATTGACGACGTGCAGACCTTTGGTATTGACCGTTTCACTTACCCCACAGCTAGAACCATTCTATTGGGCATAAATGTGTCATTTTAATCTACATTACTACTGGCTGATGCTATTATCAATGACCTCTATTCCAACAAAATAAATATTCAACAAGATGAAAAATAGTGCGCTAATTTTAACCATGCTTATCTTACTTGCCCTTGTGAACTGGGGTTGTACTTCGTTAGAAGAGGAAGTGTTAGATGAATCGCTAACGGGTTCAGGACAAGCCGAAACGGTTAGCGGAGTGATTGCTCCGGCCTACGGGCAGATTTCTTGGGTATGGCGACACACTAACTACTACGGCTTACAGCTACTGGCGGCTGATGAGGCCATCCTGCCCTATCGGGGTGGTACTGACTGGTTTGACGGGGGTAAGTTTATGGCAGTGCATCAGCACCAGATGACCTCCGGTAATGACTTAATTGGGGATTCTTGGAATGAGCTTACTAAAAACATATCTCGAGCTATCTTAGCAATTGAAGTTCTGCGCCCCCTGTCGGCTGAAGGAGATACCGAAGCACGAGAAGCTCTGCACGAAATGATAGCCTTACGGGCGTACTTAAATATACTGATGTTAGAAAGTTGGGGTGTTGTCTTTGCCAAGGAAACATCAGAGGAAATATCCGAATTACTGAGAGGCCAAGATGCTATTGACTATATTGAAAATGATCTACTATCGGTAGTAGATGTTATCAACACCGACCGGGGACCAGGACGTATTACCCAGAACGCCGTATGGGGATTCCTCGCTCGATTGTACCTCAACTCAGCGGTATACCGCGATCCCTACGGCACTTCTGAGTTTACTACCGAAGATATGAATCGGGTCATTGAGTACACCGATAACATTATTAACTCCGGCCAATATTCCTTGTCACCCGAATACTTCGACCTTTTCAACGATGAAAACATCAGTAATTCTGAGATTATCTTTTCCCTCGATCAACGGGGAGTACTCCGCCGGGAACATAGCCGCTGGGCATATTGGTCAATTGCTGGTTCTATGTTTCCCCGACCGGAATTTACTGGTGCTGATGGTACCGACGGTCCGGCTATTACCTCTGATTTCTATCAAACCTGGGCAGAAGCCTACGGCGATATTGATCCGGCGGAAGCTGATGCTCGGTTCTACCAGCAGAATACAATGGTTCCGGAAGAACTCCAGAACCTCACCGGAATGAATACCGAAAACGATGAGGATCATTTCTACTGCGTTGACCCGCTGGAGTTTGAAATGGATCGGGGTGTCCTTCGTGGAGTGCAGTGGGGACCGAGAAAAGGCCCAGACGGGGAATTTCTTACTTGCGACGGCGGGGTACGAATCTACCCAGTACAACAACTCAAAGGAAACGGTCCCGACCGCAACATTGGGTACGTAAACCATGTAGAACGGGTGGATTTCAGCAACGAGGGAAGACTGCACAATACAGGCTACCGAGTATCCAAGTACCAGTTTAGCCGTACTTCACCGAACGGAAACAACTTCAGCAGCGTAGATTTAGTGCTGATGCGCTTAGCCGAAATCTACCTCATGCGAGCCGAAGCTAAGCTACGCAATGGCGATGCTGCCGGGGCTCTGGCGGATGTGAACACTGTAAGAACTGCGCGAAACGCCCGTCCCGATCAAACCCCTGCTCCTCTTACGGCTATTGACCTAGATATTTTATTCCGGGAGCGAGGATTTGAGCTATACTGGGAAGGTTTCCGACGAGGCGACCAGATTCGTTTCGGTAAATACGAAGATACTTGGGTAGAAAAAACCAGTGTCGATGTTAGTAAGCGACTGTTCCCAATTCCTCAAAATGCTATTGATGGGGCTTCCAATGTAGAGGGTTTCCTGGAGCAAAATCAGGGGTACTAAACAACCGGATGAGGGCATCAGTAGTTTAACCTACTAGATGCCTTTCAAAAACAAATGCATCAAAACGATACCCATTCGTATGGCTGCTCCTGACTACTTAAACCCTAACCTTCCGACTGACCTCAAACATGTTCAGATACCAATAGTCGAAGCTACTCCTGATACCTTGGATGGTTACGGTTACCTGGTAGATGATCCCGAAAAAACTAAGATTGAAATTGTTCGGTGGCCAGCCCAAGGTTGGCGTCCGGTTGATACCGATAGTGGTGATGAAGGAGGCACTACTGAAGGAACTTTTATTGCTGAATGGAAAGGCGATATTTTGTACGGGCGCAATTCAGCAGTAGGTGGGCACTACATTCTCGGCTATGGAGCTGAGCCTACTAAAGCTACTGAAAACCATCCGAACAAGCCACAAAGTCTATTTCTCTGGCACGCCAATTATCATCCCGATGGTGGTCAGATGTTCTTTCCTTTAGATAATGCTCCTTTCGTTGTCCCGCTGGCGTTACCTGGCGACGATGTAAAACCCGAAGATTTTGTGTGCTTCTGGTTTAAAGGGAATCAAGGGCTATACATTCACCCTAATATCTGGCACGAAGGAGTATTCGCACTGCAAGGACAACAACACTTTCTCGACCGTCAGGGTGCGGTTCACGCCCGGGTGTCAGTAGACTTTGCCCGAGAGTTTAACTGCTTGTTAAATATCAATATTAGTGATCTACTATCACACTAAAGTCTTTCCCAATAACATAAGAAGTGCCGCCACTACTTCCTCCTCCAATACCAGTGTAGCTATTCCGATAAAAAGTGTTTTGTTGATTACGACTTGCCAGTTGCCAAAGGTTTAGTAAGGTTGGCTGACCTACATAGCCCACATTACCATAAGCATCCATCCAGTAGCGTCCGGGATTCACCTGCCCTACCCACATTCTGAGATTACGTACATCCTGCGCGTGTAGCTCGAGTCCATTTAGGAATACACCAGTATTTCCGTTAGCAGCATCAGCAGGTAAGTTTCCTCCTAAGGCCAAACCTGGCATTACTACACCTACTGTTGGTCCACCTTCCATTCCCCATAACCCTGAGTTACGATCATACCAGTAACGCCCATCCAGAATATTGATACGGTACTGCTTCTCCAGAGCAATAATTGTTTCAGAATCAATCTTTTTCCGATTGATGTATACTGAGCGCTCACTTTGTCCGAAGGAGATGCCAGTGGTCAAAACTGCTAATAAAAGTAAGGTAAATGCTTTCATGAGATAAGTAGGTTTAGTAATAAAGTAAGGCTAATTAGCTAGTATTCTTTAGTCACCTCAGAGCAAGAAAAAGTAACTATCACCCAATATTCTAAAGCTATCTAAGCTACTTTTCAGAATTATCTCTTCTGCTAACAGTGAAAAGTTAACTTTCGAGTAGCTATTGCAAAGCGGTTGACCGATGACTATCTTGGAGCCCCTAAGCTTTTTAGAATAAACCCGTACTTACCATGAATCAAACCCGACCTACTTTATTACTTATCTTGGCTTTATGCTTCTTTTTCACTTTAGACTCCACCGCTCAACGCAAAAAAAAGCAATCAACTACAGTAGTCAGCTACGATGATTCTCTCTACAATGCCATTCAGTACCGATTAGTTGGCCCATTTCGAGGCGGACGTTCGGGGACAGTGACAGGAATAGTGGACGACAGAGATACTTACTACTTTGGTTCCGTAGGTGGTGGAGTATGGAAAACAGATGATGGTGGAACGACTTGGAAAAATATATCGGACGGCTTTTTTGGGGGTTCGGTAGGTTCAGTAGCAGTATCTGAGTCTGATCCCAATGTGATCTATGTTGGATTAGGTGAGAAAACCATCCGCGGTAATGTGTCTTCTAACTTTGGGGTTTGGAAATCAACCGATGCGGGCACCTCCTGGAGATTCATTGGTTTAAAAGACACTCGTCACATTGGCCGTATACGGATACATCCTACTAACCCGGATATCGTGTATGTTGCTGCGATGGGTGATCTTTGGCAGTCGAGTGAAGAACGCGGGGTTTACAAAAGTACCAATGGCGGCGAAACCTGGAATAAAATTCTGTATGCTAACCAGGATGCGGGGGCAGTAGACCTGGTTCTTGATCCTAACAACCCCCGTATTCTTTACGCCAGTACCTGGAACGTGCACCGCACTCCGTATAGCCTATCCAGTGGTGGCCCTGGTTCTGATCTATGGAAAAGTACTGATTCGGGAAAGAACTGGGAAAAATTGACCGAGAAAGAGAATATGCCTGCTTCTTCCCGGGGAATTATCGGCGTGACGGTTTCTCCGGTTAACTCTGATCGGGTTTGGGCACTGATTGAAGCAGAAGACGGCGGAGTTTTTCGTTCGGATGATGCCGGAAAAACCTGGGCGAAGATTAACAGTGACCGAGCGCTACGCTCCCGTGCCTGGTACTACACTCGCATCATTGCCGATTCTCAGGATGCAAACAAGGTATACGCGATGAATGTCTCTTACGCTAAGTCTACCGACGGCGGGAAAACATTTACGCTACATCGCGCTCCTCACGGCGACCACCATGACCTGTGGATTGACCCCGTTGATAATACCCGGATGATTATTGCCGATGATGGTGGAGCCCAAGTTTCTACCGACGGTGGCGACAGTTGGACTACCTACCACAATCAGCCCACTGCTCAATTTTACCGAATTGCTACCGATAATCATTTTCCTTACCGTATTTACGGTGCCCAGCAAGACAACTCTTCCATTCGCATTACTCACCGCTCCGACGGATCGGCTATTACTGAAGATGACTGGGAAGTAACTGCGGGGGGCGAAAGCGCCTACCACGCTATTGACCCGGAAGATAATGACATCATTTACGGTGGCAATTACAAAGGCTACCTCTACCGATTCAATCACGAAAACAACCAACGCCGCTCTATCAACGTCTGGCCACTGAATCCGGCTGGCTCGGGGGTAGAAGTCATGAAATACCGTTTCAATTGGAACTTCCCTACGTTCTTTTCGCATCATGATCCAGATAAACTCTACGCTTTCTCGCACCGGGTTCATGTAAGTACTACTGAAGGTGAAAGCTGGGAAACCATCAGTCCTGACCTGACCCGAGCCGTACCCGAAACAATGGTTTCATCGGGTGGACCTATTACGCAGGATAATACTGGGGTTGAGTTCTACGCGACTATTTTAACGGCTAACGAAAGTCCCTATCAGGAAGGTGAACTCTGGACTGGTTCCGATGACGGCTTACTACAACTGACCCAAGATGGCGGGGAAAACTGGAAGGATGTTACTCCGGCTGATGTTCCGAGCGACATCATGTGGAACTCTATTGATGTTCATCCTTCTGTGCGCGGTGGGGCATACGTTGCTGGAACCCGCTACAAAAGTGGCGACTTTCAACCGTACTTGTATAAAACCACTGACTACGGCCAATCTTGGACAAAGATTACGGAGGGTATTGATGATTTACACTTCACTCGGGTAGTCCGGGCTGACCCTAAACGCGAAGGGTTACTCTACGCCGGAACTGAGTACGGATTGTACGTCTCGTTTGACGACGGTGCCAACTGGAAACCATTTCAACTGAACTTACCTGAAGTACCTATTACCGATTTACAGGTACGAGATAATAACTTGATTGTAGCCACCCAAGGACGTAGCTTCTGGATAATTGATGATCTTACTCCTTTGCATCAGCTGAATGAGGTTGTGGCACAGGCCGATTTTCACCTCTACCAACCTAAACCCAGCTACCGAATGAAGCAACAGGGACGAACAAGATACAACGCCTTGCTGCACGGCAAAAACCACCCCGAGGGAGTGATGATTTACTACCACTTGCAAGAAAAACCCGATAGTACTGACATAGTAAGCCTGGAAATTCTGGAAGAGAACGGAGAGGTGATTAAAACGTTTACCAGTAACTCTGACAAGCTCAAGCAAAGGCTACGAGCTAAAAAAGGTAGTAACCTATTTGTATGGGATATGCGCTACCCGGATGCAGTATCGTTCAAAGGCTTGATTCTTTATTCCTCTAATACTGAAGGGCCTCAGGCTGTACCAGGAAACTACCGAGTTAGACTAACGCTAAACGAAGAAAGTCAGGAACAAGACTTTGAAATCCTGAAAGATCCTCGCGTAAACAGCACTCAAGAAGACCTACAAGCCCAGTTTGATTTTCTGATTGATGTGCGAGACAAACTTTCGGAAGCTAATCAGGCGGTAATTGACATTCGCAATTTACGGAAAGACTTGGCGTATGTAAAAGAGAAGTTAGAGGATAACCCAAATGGAGAAGCAATTTTGAAAGCTACTCAGGAATTAAACGATGAAATGACCATCATCGAGAACAACATCCACGAAACTCGCAATGAAGCCTACCAAGACCCACTCAACTTTGGTATCAAACTCAATAATCGCCTAGCTTATTTGGCTACCCACGAATCAGCTGGAGATTTCCGCCCAACTGAGCAGGCTATCGCTTACAAAAAAGAGGTTTCTGCCCAAATTGATGAGGAAATTGCTTCATTACAAAACCTTCTGAACGAACGTTTACCCACCATCAACCAAATGATGGAAGAGCAAAATATTGAAGTGCTGACTCGCCCAAAAAATGAAAATAACGAGGTTGGGATGAAATAGAAAAATTAAAGTTAATGATCCTAAACTCTAAAGGTGTATGAACAGGCTTTTAGCTACCTATTTACTGATTATCTCCTTTCAGGCAGTAGGGCAGCCGACAATTAGCTTCACCTTTGATGATGGAGTTACTAATGATTATCCGGGATACTCGTTTGATGTATGGAACCGTATGCTGTTAGACAAACTAGATAATGCTGGGATCAATACGGTCTTTTTTGTAACTGGCCACAATAAAGTCAACCATAAGGGAACGTTTCTACTAAAAAGCTGGAATGATCGAGGCCATCAGATTGCTAACCACACCTATTCTCATCCTAACTACAATCGTGATGAGATTAGTGCGGCGACTTTTGCTAATGAGATTCTAAGAACAGACTCAATCATAAATGATTACGGGAATTACACCAAACTCTTTCGGTTTCCCTACCTTAAGGAAGGTAATACTAAAGGGAAGGTTGATAGCATTCGCCAGTTTCTACAAACACAGGACTATCAGAATGGATACGTAACCATTGATGCCTCCGATTGGTACATTAATAGCCGATTGAGAAAACGACTAGCAAACGATCCCCAAGCTTCAGTTGAAGGTTTCAAACAGTTCTATCTAGATCACTTGTACGAAAGAGCCCAATTCTACGAAAATCTGTCATACAAGTTAATGGGTCGGCATATTCACCACACGCTCCTGCTGCATCATAATCTAGCGGCAGCTCTGTTCTTAGATGATTTGATTGCAATGTTTAAAGCCAAAGGATGGAGGGTTATATCTGCTGATAAAGCCTACGAAGACCCTGTCTTTGATCAAATACCCAACTACGCCGGAGAGAGCCTTATTTATGCATTAGCAAAAGACTCAGGCAAGTTTGATAGCAGACTGCGGTATCCGGCTGAAGATGGAAAATACGAGGAGGAGAAGATGGATCGCCTGGGGTTATAAGAAGGTAGTATTATGAGTAGATAGATTTTCTAAACAAATAAAAAACCCTCAATGGGTCACCATCAAGGGTCTTAAATTCTAGTTGATATCATTCTGCCGTTTTATTGACCAGAACCAGATGGCTTTTCCTCTGCCTCAGTATCTTCAGTAGCAGCATCATCTGGTGTAGTTCCTTCTTCGGGAAAAAGAGCTACTTGTATATAACTGTCAAAATTAAAGTATTTGTTGGCTGTTTCTTTTAAATCTTCAATTGTCAAGTCGGCAATAGCTTCTTCGTAATCCAGTACTTTTTCAGGGTCTTGACCACGGAAATAAGCCTGCTGCAACGTTCGTAGCCAGTAGCGATTTTCTTTCAAGTTAGTTTCCATGTCCCGCCGTTGAGTTTCCTGCACTTTTTGCAAGTCTGCAGCAGTAGGCCCATTTTCTTGCATCTTCTTAATTTCACCAAATACTGCTTCGGATAAATCTTCTACGTTCTCGGGTGCACAAGGGAAACTTACCGTAATAGAGTAATGCTCATAAGGGTACTTGGAAGGGTTAGCTCGGGCTCCAATTCCGTACACCCCGCTTTTCTTCTCTCGAATTTCTTCAATCAGCTTAATATTCAGAGCTTGAACTAGCGCATTGAGTTCAAAAGCTTCTTCGCGGTCGTAAGCGAACTCGCCCGTAAAGGTGATATTTACCATACTCTTAGGATCGGTACCTTTATAAACTTTTTCTTCTACCACTCCCGAAGGCGGACGAATACCCAGATCTTTCCATGTCTCTTCACGATCAGTATCCGGTAAGCTACCTAAATATTGGGCAATCATCGGCTTTACTTCTTCTACATCAAACTTACCAACAAAGAAGAAAGAAAAGTCACTAGCATCAGCAAAACGGTCATTGTATGCCTCAAATGCTTCCTCAAACTCTACTTTTTCCCAATCTTCAGAAGTAGGATACCCACCGCCACGAGGATTATTCTGCGCTAAAATCCGGGATAGCTTATCCTGATAGTAGTACCGAGGGTCAGACAGTAGATTGGCGTAAATTGCCTTATTACGAGAAATAAACGACTGGAATGCTTCCTGATCCTGACGAGGAGCAGTAAAGTAAAGGTGAATCAATTGTAGCATCGTCTCCAGATCTTTAGGAGTACTATTTCCGGAAAAACCTTCAGTCAGGGTTCCAATGAACGGCGAGACACTAGCATTTTTGTCAGCTAAATATTTATCTAACGCAGTAGCCGAGAAGTCTTTCACTCCACTCTGAGCCACTAACCCATCCGAATTTACAGCAGAGTAGTAAGTGTCCAAATCATATACTGAGTGTCCTCCGGGGCTAGAAGCCGTCATCAGAATTTCGTCATCTTTGAAATCAGTAGGTTTCAACACCACTTTCACGCCATTAGAAAGAGTTAATTCAGTAGTGCCAATTTTATCTAGCACTTTTTCTTCAGTAATGCTTCCTGCTTCCGGTAAGGTTTCCATCAGGCTACTGGCAACGGCTTCATCTTCGTAAGCGGTTACCTCCGCGTCTTTCATTTCTTCCAGTATGGCTCGCACCTCATCTTCCGAAGGAACGCTTACACCCTCTTTTTCAGGAGCCATAACTACAGCTACTCGGTTTTCGTCTTTAATCCACTCATCAGCCAGCTTATTTACCTCTTCCAGAGTAATACCTGGCAGATATTCTTTCATAAACTCAAACTCAAACTCAATGCCCGGAATCGGTTCATCTTGCAGGAAGTTACGAATGTATTCAGAGGCGTATCGTTCAGACTCGGTTTTTTCCCGCTCGTTGTAGGCTTGTTCGTAGCGAGTGAGGATTTGTTTTTTATAGCGGTCTAGCTCAGATTGAGTAAACCCAAACTGACGCACTTTCTCATTCTGCTCTAGCAGAGCTTTCATACCGCGCTCAATTCCGTTTTCGGGGACAATAGCAAAAAGCTGATACGCTTCTTTGGTTCGTAGCACAGTTCCGTGATAGCCACTGGCATTCATAAAAGGAGGGTCAGCTTCGCGAGTAAGTTCGGCTAAGCGTTCGTTGAGCATTCCGGTAAACAGGCTATGTACGGCTGATTCGCGGAAATCCCCAATGGTTTCTTGCTCCTCCGGCATTTCTTCGTCTTTATAAAAGAGAAGAATCTGATTAAATGTTGCTTCAGGATCAGTCACTACCGACACTTTAGTATCTTCGTGGAAAGGAATATCATACAATTCACGCTTTTTGGATTGAGCCGGATTTTCCAGGTCACCGAACCGTTCCTGAATTTCTTGCTCCATTTGCTGAGGGTCAACATCTCCGATAACGATCACTGCCATCAGATCGGGGCGATACCAATCTTCGTAGAAACTAGCTAGGGTTTCGTACTCAAAATTTTCCAGTACATCCTTAGTGCCAATTGGTAGGCGTTCCGCATAGCGTGAACCATAGAGTAGTTTGGGAAAGTATTCATCCCGCATTCGCTGCTGGGCTCCTTGTCCGAGTCGCCACTCTTCAATAACTACTCCACGTTCTTTGTCAATCTCTTCCCCGTCCAGGGTCAATCCTCCGGCCCAGTCTTCCAAGATTTGTAATCCTTTCTCCAGCGTAGTATCTTCTGTTGGCAAACGAAGCATATATACGGTTTCATCAAAGCTGGTGTAAGCGTTTAGGTGGGCACCAAAGCGCACTCCGGCTGATTGGAGAATGCTCACCAGCTCGTTCTTTTCAAAGTTTTCGGTGCCGTTGAAGGCCATGTGCTCCAGGAAGTGAGCCAGACCTAGTTGATCCTCATTTTCCAGAATTGATCCGGCATTTACGGCCAGTCGTAACTCAACTCGGTTTTCAGGACGGCTATTTTGCCGAATGTAGTAGGTTAAGCCATTGTCGAGCTTACCAATTTTCACTTTATTAGTGGTCGGAATCTCGTTCGAGAGCTCCAGATCACTGGTCATCTTTACTTCTTGAGCGTACCCGGCAGTAAACACCCAAGCAAAAATGACTGACAATATTCCCATTGTTCGTCTGTTCAACATATGTATGAATTTAGGTATAAAATAATCTAGTGAAGATACACATTAAAGGTAGATGGTAAAAGGTGAAGGGTAAAAAGGTACAGGACGAGAGGTCAAGGGTGGGAGTTTCAGTATTTACCTTCTACCTTTCACCTATGCCTTCTACCCTTCATCGCTTTACTCTTCCAGATAAATTACCTTCCGCCACTTCTAAAATCTCTTCCTCGCTGGAAACGTTCACATCACCCGGAATCGTATGTTTGATTGCCGAAGCAGCCGTGGCAAACTCTACCGTCTTCTGCCCATCCCAGCCTTGGCTCAAACCATGAATGATACCAGCCATAAAAGCATCGCCGCCTCCTACCCTATCAATGATTTTTAAGCAGTACTTACGACTTTCGTAGCGATGCATGCCATCGTACAGGATACCAGCCCAATCATTTTCAGTGGCAGAGTGATGTGCTCGTATGGTAAGAGCTACCCACTGAAATTCTCGATACTTCATCAGTTTTTCAGCCGTCTCCCAGGTAGCTACTACTAAATCTTCCCAGCGTTCACCTCGTTGGGTAGGGTGAATATCCAGTACATCGCCCGTTGATCCAATATTACTAAACAACACATCCACATCTTCCAGCATTGGCTGAAGCGTAGCCCGACCTTCTTCCAGTGTCCATAGAGAACGACGAAAATTCAAGTCAAAGGCAGTGGTAAGTCCATTACTTTTAGCTGCCTTCAATGCGTCGACACAGGTTTGAGCGCAATTTTTGGAAAGAGCGGGAGTAATTCCAGTGGTTACTAACCAATCTTGATTGTTTAGTATACTTTTCCAATCAAATTCTTCGGGTCGGGAGTTAGCAATAGCGGAGTGTTCGCGGTCGTAGATAATCCTGGCGGGACGCAAAGAAGTACCGTGTTCCAGATAATAGGTGCCTACCCGTTTTCCATCTCTAACAATAGAGTCAGTCTTAATTCCGTACTCTCGAATGGCTCGAACTGCGGCGTCTCCCAAGCCATGGGCAGGTAGTTTGGTAACATATTGTACCTGGTGACCAAATAATGATAGTGAAGCCGCTACATTGGATTCAGCACCAGCGTACTCCATCTTTAATTCATTCGTCTGAGAAATACGCTCATAGCTATTGAGGGGAGAGAGACGCAGGAGAATTTCACCAAAACACGTAATCTGACTCATAAAACGCTTAAAGTAATAATTAAGCCAATGAAATAACTAAAGGTTTCTATCTCCGCCAAAACCTTCAAGGTATTTGTTTGCCAAATGCTATCACCAAAAGTCCAGAATCTTCTTTCTGTCTGTTCAAGACTGCACATCAACTGTTCGCTATCGAACACCTCATAAAGTTAAAATAGCTGGTTAAAGTCATTTTAGTGCGCTTTTTGCATTTGGCACAGCACTTGACAAGTAGTAAGTATATTTATTTATAAACAACATTCACCCAAAAATTTAAAAATCATGACAACGCAAGTAAATACTTCCGCTTCATTACTTATTGACACTGAATTTGCATCTATCTCTTACTCTGAAGCCACATTACGACTGCAAGAAAGACTAGGAATGCGAAGAAATACTACTCCTTTCTCAGGGATGGAAACTGGCAAATTCCGTAAGTTATTTGATCGTCACCGAACTGCTTTCCGCCGCCGCTAACTTGAAAGGTAGAAGGTACATGGTAAAAGGTGGCGGGTAGATATATGTCTATCCTTCACTCTTTCTCACCTTCGTCTTTTTCCTTCTCCTGCTCAATAGCTGTTACTACCAAAGGGTTGATAAATCCGTGGTTCGCTGCATGACGGGCTGCTGCCAACGTATCAGAACAACGCATCATTTCTACTTCCTGCCCAGTAAGCTCCTCCTGAATAGTGTCGAATTCTGCATCACGAGTAGTCTTGGCAACATCCCGGATATAGATCGCTAAAATACGCCCAGGAAACTCCTGCACCATCTGCTGATAAATCTCCGGATCATGCTGACCACTATCCCCAATTAGAATAAATTTCAATGCAGGATAAGTATTTAGAATACTTCGGATTTTAACGGGTTTATGCTCACTGTGCGACTCTTTGATAAATTTTTGAGTATCAATACCGATGTCGCGCAGCATAATGGGACCTTTAGGAATATCATTCACGGCAAAAAAATCCTCCAATACATCGTAGAGATTCCATGGACTACTGGACACGTAGAAAAACGGATTATGATTATCACCACTTTTCCCGGCAGCCAGAGCCTGATAAAAAGCGGCTGCCCCAGCAAAAGGTGAACGGGTTAGGGCATTTTCAGTTAGCGACAATTTAATAACCCGAAAGAGCTGGTTTACTTCCGAGATAAGAATAGTATCGTCTACATCAGAAATTACTCCGAACTGGGTTCGGTCATCGGGAATCAGCACTTCACCTACTGCTTCTACTTTCCCTTGTTCTTTCACAATCTGATCGAGTAGTTCTAAGTGTACCGGATACCACAACGTATCGTGAGTCAACTTGGTGGGGTTCACCTTAAAATCTAGGTGAAAATAGCCTTCTCCATCTGCTGGTACTTCCTGACTCCGCCCCTGGAATGTTGCTTTGACTCGAGCAAATGGAATTTCATCACTATTGAACCGCTTAAACATAGATACCATGTTACGCCACTTAGTATCTGTTTTCAATGATTCGCCAATACCTTCATCTTCTAGAATTCTACCGCTGATAGAAACCGAAATACGATTACCAAACCCTCGGTAGGGTTGTATAACAACTGGATCAATCAGGTTGAAGCGTTTTTTGAAGGCAAACTTTGTCCGGTCAATTACATCATCAGCGCGACTCAGGAAATTTAGTAGGGGATTTATTTCTGAATTGCTATTGGTCACTTGGTTACAGGTTTTGCAGGTTTAAAGTTACAGGTTGCTGTTATAAACCCTCTATCATTTCTAATTTTCACCTTTCACCTTTCACCTTTCACCTTTCACCTTTCACCTTTCACCTTTCACCTTTTCAGCTTTCACCTTTTCAGCTTACCACAATCCCCAGCAGTTTGGCAATTTCTTGTTGAGACTGCTTTAGAATTTGATAGTCTTTGAGAATCTGGAACTGATCAACTTCATCGGTGGTCTCTTTAAGTTTCAGACGTTGCTCTTCCATTAGCTGTTTGAGGTAGGCAAACTTTAATTCTAAGATACTTCTTTGAATAACCTGGTGTAGAATATCATGTTCGCGAGTAACGTAAATTTGGTGCAACAATTCCCAGTTTTCACTCAACACGTAGTGCTCTACTACCAAATCAATTATTTCTTTTTTGATTTCCTCCGAGCCATGCTCAGCTAACCAGGCCTCGGTAACTGTAATCCCTGTCAACGTTTGTTCTCGGTAGAGTTGATAGATTCTTTCGTACAAAGGGGTTTGAATCGCAATATCTTCCAATTCATGGTAGAGGTAATCATACACCTTTATCTCTTCAGTAGCTTCGCCTTCTTCCGTTGTTTCCGTCGCCACCTGAATGGGATGCTGACCGTATAGCACTAAAACCCGAATTACTTCCCGTTCTTTAACATAGATGGTAGGCTGAACATTAGTGATGTCTTCCTCTTCTGGTGGTAAACTAACTGGCTTAGTAGGCTGAGCTTCCTCTTCCATCAAGAATTCCCGCCTCTGAGAACTACGTCTTTCCTTAAGATGAATTTTATTCATCTCAGAAATCAGTGTCTGCTCATCAATTTCCAGTTGACTACTCGTCGTCTTAATGTACACCTGCCGCTGGATGGGATCGGGAACTTTGGCAATACTACCAACTACTTCTTTAATCAACTCTGCCTGACGAATAGGGTCGTTCTCTGTTTCTTTCTGATAGATTTGAGTTTTAAAACCGATAAAATCAGTACGGTGCTCACGCAAATACGCCTGCAACTCGCTAGTACTGAGGCGACGGGAAAGACTGTCGGGATCTTCGCCTTCGGGCAGCGTCACTGCTTTTACCTGCAAGCCACCTTCTAGCAGCATATCAATACCTCGGAACGAAGCCTTTAGTCCAGCAGAATCACCATCAAAAAGAACAGTTACATTCTGAGTGTACCGACCAATGAGTCGGATTTGCTCCTGAGTAAGCGATGTACCCGATGAGGCTACCGCGTTTTGCACTCCCGCCTGATACAGCGAGATAACGTCAGTGTACCCTTCTACCAAATAGCAATTATCTTCTTGCCGAATGGTCTGCTTAGCCTGGTACAAGCCGTAAAGCACATCTGACTTGTGGTAGATGAGCGTTTCGGGAGAATTGATGTATTTGGGCTGCCCTTCACCCTTACCAAGCACTCTGGCACCAAACGCCAGTACCCGCCCCGAAATATTGTGCACCGGAAACATGACCCGTCCCCGAAAGCGATCGTACTCTCGGTTAGTTTCTTCTTTCTGAATGATGAGTCCGGCTTTGGCTAGGTATTCTTTCTGATAACCTTTCTTCAGCGCAGCTTGCATTAGTCCGTCCCATTGGTCGAGACTGTAGCCCAGAGAGAACGCCTGAATCGTTTCATCACTAAAGCCTCGCTCGTGCAAGTAGGTTAAGCCAATACTTTTGCCTTCCTCGTGCTTCCAAAGATTATTTTGGTAGTATTCCGCCGCGTACTTCATTACGATGAACACACTATCCCGCTCATTACGGGCGGCTAGTTCTTCGTCGGTAGCTTCTTCTTCAGGAATATCAATGCCGTACTTTTTAGCTAGATGCTTGATAGACTCTACGTAGCTCATGCCCTCCGCTTCCATCAGAAAGGTAATAGAATCCCCAGCTTTACCTGAGCTAAAGTCTTTAAAAAAGCCTTTGGATGGAACTACGTAGAAAGAAGGCGTACGCTCGTTATTAAATGGGCTGTAACCCCGAAAGTTACTCCCATTTTTCTTCAGGTTTACATAGTCACCAATGACCTCCAGCACATCGGCGCGTGACTTTATCTCATCAACAACTTCCTTTGGAATCATAGCTATGAAGGTAAAGGAAAGACCCGGATTTTAATAGCCCAACTCTCATGAGTAAATTTCATATACTTTACTTTTTCTATTCAATCTCTACATGGTAGATAGCCTCAAGAAATACTTTTGTAGAGCCTACTTCATTCTTACGACTTTTTAGCTCCTTCAATACTCCAGCCACTGTAATTTTTCTTTGGGGAAGCTTTTTCGAGCCCTTGGCGTGGGCAATCAAAAAAGTATTGCTCGCTGGTTCATCGCGCATTTCGTATACATCGTACTTCTCTATCAGTGGAACTATAGTAAACGTGGTTGCTTTATCAGTAATGATGGGCACCATTATAAACCCCAAAAGATCAGTCTTGGACTCAACTAAAGTTGGGATACCCGTGATAATAGCATTAGAGGATACAACTCCCATGCTTTTTGCTTCTGATGGTGATAATTTCTGGGGCTTATATCGTTGGTAGGCTTTTTGAAGTTTGCTATCTAGTTTTGAAACCACTTCCTCTCTATTGGCTTGGTCTAACTTAGATACTGATAGCTCAAAGAAAAGAATCATCTTTTGCTTATCGCTAAATAACCCGGCTACTTTTCCCAATTCAGACCCAGAGATAATTCCATCGTCAATTTTGGTAAGAATGTTATAGAATCGTCCTCCATTATCCAGAGTGGCAACGGCTTCACTTATATTTTTATAGGGTTCAATCTTCTTCATTATAGTTATTTACACTTCACTTACATCAATACTCCATTTTTGGCCTCTACGCTGGAAGGTAAGTCAGTCTCACCAAGCATTTCTCGTAGGTCCAATTCTATTGTCCGGCATAATGAGAGCATCGGAATATCATTCGCCATGCCCTGAAAAGGGTTTTCCGAATAGTCTCCTACTAGCTCCATCATTATATATACCCATCCAATTAACACTGCCGTGGGTACTGACACCCAGAAGCCTAAGCCTTCTGATTGCATTAGTTCGGGAATCATACTAAAAGGCAGTAGAAAGATGAAGATACCTACGAAGTAGAAGCTCATATTAGCGTATTGCCGAGGAAGCGGAAACTTCTTAATACGTTCATTCTTACCTTGCAGGGTATAAAAGCTCTTCAATAGTTTGGCTAACTCCATGTGGCGAAAGTCATCAATCAAGTCTAGGTTTCTTAGCTCGCGTAAATCCCGCGATTGTTGGTTGATGATTTGGGTAACCGTATTTACGTAGCCTATTAGTCGGTCGTGCTCATCTTCCGGAAGGAATTGCTTAAGTTCAGTACGGGTAGTTTCATCGTTTACTAATCCCACCCCAAATTTTTCCTGATACATCTTAGCTTGTTTACCGATAGAGCCTCGCTGGCTGGCGTGTTCCCATGACGTGGGAATGAGTAACTGACTTCGGTGGGCGTACAGCCAGCCAATATGCCGATAGATGAGTCGCTTTTTAATAGCGGCAATATCCTGATCCGGAATGGGTGAGTCGTTAAACTGATTACCTACAAAACCATCCACCATCATACCCCAAGAACGGCTATCGTTGACAATACCACCCCAGATTTTCCGGGCTTCCCACATGCGGCTGTAGGCCTGATTGTTTTTAAAACCCGTGTAAAAAGCCACGGCCGTACCAATCACCGATATGGGCAGCCAGGGTAAACTCACCTTCAACAGTTCAAAATAATACAAAGCGGCTACGGTCAACATAAACACCGATAGCCAAGTAATGTGATGCCACGACCAGCCAATGATTCTGCGAAGAGGAATGCCTTTGGTTATAATCATACTTCTTATCCTGGATTTAAGAGTTAGGTTATCATTTACATACTCCAGGGACAATAAAGTAAAAAACCAGAAAAGTAGGTAATAAAGTTTTAGAGGTTACCTACTCTCTGGTACGTATATGCTTTAACTACTCCGAAAAACTTTAAACAACCAACCTTATCGCACTGTGAGGAAATACGTAGTGGTAAGACTAAAAACCCGATTGCGAATAATATTATCACTATCGCCGTTGGGAGCAATGTTGGCTAGCCCCAAGTTGTAGGTGAAGGCAAACTGCACTCCATTCCGCTCGATGCCAGTGGTAAAGACCAGTCCGGCATCTAAACTGCGGTAGCGATCGCTGTTTTTATTACCCCAGCCGATGAATTCATCGCCCTCAAAGTCCCAACCTGCTACTATGTCGCCATCAGTGACAATTCGTCCGCCCAACCCGAAGCTAAAGTAGGGTCCTAAACCACCAAACACCTTCATGCCTCTTATGTCCATTCTGGTTACTAGGGGAACGGGTACGTGCAAGTACAGAGGACGAAAACGAACGTGGTAGTCTATTCCAAAGTTGCTGTCTTCTATCCGGGTTCCCCGGCTGGTAAGCAGCAGTGTCAGACGTACCAAGATCATATCATCATTAGAAACCTCAGCTTCGCCACCTACCTGCCAGCTAATTCGGCTTTTGGTATCAATCGAAACGATACGCTCTACTCGCTGATTGGCTAACCCCAAACCCACTCGTACTCCTAACTGTACCTCCTGAGCAACCGCTACTGTTCCGAGTAAAGTAGCAACTATAAGTAGTATATACTTCTTCATGATTTTATCATTTAGTGCCTTTGTTACTAAATGAATATATTCCTAGTATTCAAATTTATATAACCTCTTCTCTCACCTTCAACCCAAGTTCTTTTAGCACTTCGGGTTGATCTTCAAAGGCAAAGTTGAGGGTACGGATGTAGCGTCGCATCCAACGGGTTAGTTCCATTTCTTTTTGCTTGCGTACCTGTGTGCTTTGCTGAGCTTCGTTACGTTCCTTATCACGACGGTCGTAAGCCTAATATACCGCTTCAATTTGGGCTTTGCCTTGTGCTAAATCTTCTGCTTTGATGCCATAGATTTTACGTAAAGCAGCAATCGTTTTAGCATTGGCGTAAAAAGTTTGTGCTTGCTTAACCCATTTGAGAATTTCACGAGATGTTGGATATTAAGAGTCAACCGACGCTCTATAAAATATTATCGTTCGATGGACTGGAAGTAGAGCGTTTTACTAAGAAGAGAGCCTGAAAACCATGAGGCGACTATTTTAACTCCGTAGGGACGCCACGGATTTTACTACTATAAGCTCAAAGGCGGTGACCCACATGTTCTGACATCCTTTACCACTCATTTAGGAGGGCACTAATCCACGCTATATACAAGTCCTATTCGGACATAACTCTAGCAAAGCTACCGACCGGTACCCCGGCGAGAGGTATACGCATGTGGCTACGAACGCTTTTTAAAAGCTCAAAAATCATTAGATTAGTCAAACCATATAACAATTGGATAAAGCTGCTGATTGAGTAGCTGATATATCTTTGAATACTGTGAATCTTTAACAAGTTAACATTGAAACGACGATCATTTATAAGCTCAACAATTTCTTATAGCGTGCTAGCCATGACCTGGCCATTCATGTATTGCTCCTCAAAATCCAGAGCAGAAAATATTTCAAATGGTTTTTTTAAAGTTGATTTTCGAAAAGATCACTGGTGGTTGATTACGCCTGATGGAGAACCATTTTTCACAATAGGTTTGAACCATATCGATCCGGCAAGTTTGCGGTATCCGGAAAATATCCATATCTGGCGAGATAAATATCAGGGAAGTACAATAAATTGGCTTAGGGAATCAGTGGCCAAAAATCTAAAAGATTGGGGGTTTAATACCCTTGGATGGGAGCAGGAAGTGACGGTGAGACAATGGAAGCATTCGAGGTCGTTTACTTTCGAAGAGTACAGAGCACTAAATATGCCTTACTGTCACATGCTTCCCTTTACGGAATCACACCAATGGGAACAACATACCCGACATTTCGATTTCAATAGCCCTGAGTGGGAAGAGTGGTGTGAATATATTGCACGGTCACATTGTGCTGAAATGAGTGAAGATCCAAATTTGGTCGGTTACTTTTATAGCGATTGTCCTACATGGATTCACCAGCGGCCGGCAAACGAATGGAGAGGCCCTATATTTAATCCAGAGTTACTCGAAACCGAAGCTGGGAAAAAGGAACTTTCAAACCTGGCACAGCACTATTACAAAACTACCCATGATGCCATACGTCGTTATGACAAAAACCACTTAATTCTGGGAGATCGCTATGAGGCCAACGCCCCAATTGCTTTTGAAGTTATTGAAGCTGCTTTACCGTATGTTGATGTGCTTTCATTTCAAGATTTTCGTGATCCCGTTACTCATCTTGACTCCTGGTACAAAAAAACCGGGAAGCCTGTCCTTCTCGCTGACGCGGCGAAAATAAAATGGCTTACTGAACCCGGAGAATTTACCCGAAACAACGGCCAGTGGTACGCTGATGTGCTGGTCCAATTGTTTAAAAATCCTGGCTGTATAGGTTTCCATCTTTGCGGAGCATATCAGCGCAATAAAGCCAGACGTTATGGACTCTTAGACGAACTGGAAAATCCAGACCTGGAAAACATAGAGCAAATAAAGACAGCTAACCAAAAAATTAGTCAGTGGCTGGACAAGAACTTCTGATCAATTGCATCCTCTATTTCCTGATAGAATCCACATCGAATCCTAAAAATAGCGTTTTCCATAACAGGCGCTAAAACTCATAGGCTAGACACCTCTAACTAATGAGCTAGTTTCAAAGGGAATTTGAAACAGAAAATTTTATAGAATCTAACAAACGTTAAGTCTACAGATTTTAGCTGATCGTTGTATGCAATTCAACACAATTTTGCATTGAATAGGTAACTCCCATATTCGTGTGATATTTCACGCTAAGAGTTCGCTAACTGGAATCAGTACGGTCGCCGCGCGATCGTGAAAACGTCAATATGAGAGTATGACACTAGAAGATCAATGGTATTCCATATTGCTTTAGACTATAGATTTACGTTTGTGACGGTCGCCGCGCGATGACGACCGTTAAGACCATACAGATAGCTCTATTCCAAGTATGTAAGCCTTTTTGTAGACATGGGCAAAGAATCTCGCCAACTTTTCTGATCATTTTAGCAATGGTAATACCTCTCCATACATCGCATTACTAATCTGCTTAAATAATGTATCATCCTTTTTATTCGGCAATCTATAAGTGGTATTCCACGCAAAAAGGTACCCACTCTTGGTTTCTATATTCACCCAAACAGAGGACATAAATCCTGATGACTCACCTTCATGCCCCACCAACCTGAATGAATCAGGATTAATGATATCAAAGCCGATACCTTTAAAATGATCATGTCCTTGGCCATTCTTTTGTTTGCCATGTACGCGCTGTTGAAGTATCAACATTTCTTCGATTGAAGTGCGTTTTAAAGGATTACTAGCCCCAGAGTTTATTCCACACAGAAAGTTGACAAATAAAAGCATGTCAGTCATCGGGGCATTCAGCCCTCCTGATGGATGATCCAGGCCAGTATTGTCAGCATTGTCAAAATCCTGGGCTTTGCTATATAATTTCTTCCTATGCCCCCGGTAGTTGTTGGATCGATATTTCTGGAGGTGGTCTGGCAAAACATTAAAATAGCTGTTTTTCATACCCAAAGGGGTCAATATATTTTTGGTTACATATAATGTATAGGTCTCATTGGCCACTCTTTCTATCAACAGACCGAGGATATCATACCCCATATTGGAATAACGATAGGCTGTACCCGGTGTATACTCCAGGGCGGTTTCTTTAAACGCTTCCAAATAACTCACCTTAGATTGCGTCTCATAAAAATTCCCATCAATCAGCTGGGTTGTTTTACTAAACCTGGGTAAACCCGAAGTATGGGTTAATACCTGCTTAATGGTAGGTTCTTCATCAAATTCATTTTGAATGCTCTTCACTTCAGAAAGATGCTTACTAATAGGATCATTTAATGCCAGTATTCCCGCATCTCGCAATTGCATCATGGCGATGGCCGTAAACATTTTAGTACAGGAAGCCCAGTTATAAATGGTATTGAGGGTAATAGGTTCGCGGGTATCCTGATCCTGAAATCCATACATATTTTCTGCTGCGATCTCACCATCCTTCATAACGACCATTCCGTTACCGATGATATTGACCTTGGCTAACCTTGGCTCATACCAGCTCATTAAGGAATCCCATTTGTCTGGGAATTCATTACCATCTTGTCCATGGGCTATAAACGGTAGCAATAGTAATGCAATAACTATCTGTTTTTGTATCATATGACTATTAGTTAAAGACCCATTATTACTACAAAGAACGTTACTGATATTAACCGCAAGGTATGACTCGGGCATCATATTTTCAAAAACATGCAATGCTGGTTGTGAATTGCTAAAAAGAAGCGGAAGGCTACCGGGCTATCTACAGAATGTGCCCACTCCTTATTTGAAGAAACCGCCCTTAGCGTGAAAAAAACCACGAATATGGGAGTTACCTATTGAAAGAAGTTAAGGTAAAAGAAGGACTGATATTGCAACATAATGGCGAACTTAACACCAAGATCGACTTTATTAAATCAGGTCTGTTACGTAGTTATTCCATCGACCAAAAAGGAAAAGAGCATATTTTCATGTTTGTACCAGAGAATTGGACTATTGCTGATTCCATAAGTCCTGATTCGCCTTCTGAATTGTTCATTGAAGCTTTGGAGGATTCTACCGTTTTCGTACTCGATAAGAAACTGGAGAACTCAGCTGAGACTGAACCTTTAATCAATAGGATCAACGTACTGCAAAAAAGGTCATCATGCTTATGAGTTCTTCTGCCATTGAGCGTTACCAACATTTTATAGAGACTTACCCAAATATCATCCAGCGTGTCCCTCAACGGATGGTTGCCTCTTACTTTGGGGTAACCCCTGAAACATTAAGTGCTGTGAAGAAAGACTGGTTTAAAAGTCAATCGAAGTGATTTCTTATGATATCTTAATGAAGTGATTTAAACTTTTGGTATTAGATTCATAGGAATAGCTTCATACTCAGTAAGTTTAAGTGATACAAAGTATAGCATAAATTGTATCAAAAGCTGAGCAAATTATTCGTTTTAATGAATTGAAAATCAAAGCTTTAGCATAAATATTCTCTAAAAAGTTTAAATCACTTTAATGTAAATAAGCCTGATCCAGCACATTTTTGCTCAAAACTAATTAAGTGAGCAAAATGACGAAAAAAGTAATTGCATTTGGAGCTTCTAACAGCACTCAATCCATCAACAAAAGATTCGCAGAATATACCGCAAGCCAATTGCGGAATTTAGAAACTACCGTGCTCGATCTCAATAATTTTGAGCTACCAGTCTATTCAATTGATTTGGAAAAGCAACCGGGCGTACCATCCGGTGCTATTCAGTTTTCACAATTTATTCAGGAACCTGACGGAATAATCATTTCTCTTGCTGAATATAGTGGTCTCTATACAAGTGCGTTTAAGAACCTTTGGGATTGGATGTCTCGGATCGGAAATCCAAGAATATGGCACGATAAAGCCATGTTTCTTCAGGGAACAAGCCCAAGTAAACGCCCGAGTTCTTACGTAATGAAGGTGTCTGAGTACCTTTTTCCGCTCTTCGGGGCAAACATCATTGCGAGTTTTCATCTGCCTTCTTTCGATTTCTTTTTTAAAGATAGGCAGTTTGTTGAGCCCGCACAAAAGGAAAGGTTCCATGAAGAACTTCAGAAATTTCAAGACTACTTAACCCGATTAAGGCCATGAAGAAAGTAAGTAAAGTAATCAAAGCTAAGCCAATTGATATGGGAGGTATTGCAATGAAACAGCCACTCCCAGCAAAGGATATTGAACAAATTGATCCGTTTCTACTCATCCAGCATGGTTCAGGAATTATACCTGGTGGTTCCGACCATAGAAAGTTGGGGGTAGGTCCTCATCCACACAGAGGTTTTTCGCCTGTTACATTTATTTTCAAAGGAAGCATCCACCACCGTGATTCATTAGGTAACTCTGAAGTAGTTATAGATGGTGGTACGCAATGGATGCATGCTGGCAGAGGAGTGACCCACAGTGAAAGACCAGGTAAAGAGTTGGCAGAAAATGGAGGCGAAAGCGAGATCGTTCAATTTTGGGTTAACTCCCCTGCCGACCATAAAATGGATATTCCGTCTTACCAGCCCATTGCTAAGGAAAACACACCTGTAATTATCAAAGGTAATACACAGATTGCCGTAGTTTCCGGTGAATTTGAAGGGATAAAAGGTCCGGCTAACACACTTACTCCTCAAACATTATTGCGATTAACAATTTGTGAAAGAGATCATTTTTCTTTTGACATTCCGGAACATTTCAATTGTTTAATCTATTTATTGGACGGTTTTCTGGATATTAACGGGCAAAAAGTAAAAGCGGAAGAAATGATTGTCTTCGAAAATGATGGGAAGGAAATTAAGATCAGTGCTCATCAACATACCCGTGCAATGGTATTGTCAGGTGCGCCGATTCAACAATCAATAGCTGCCTATGGCCCATTTGTGATGAATACACAAACGGAAATAATGGAAGCTTTGAGGGATAGCCAACAGGGCAAAATGGGAATACTAAATGAAAAATTTTAACCAATGCATATTATTATTCCAGGAGGCCATTCCGGAATGGGACTGGAACTGACAAAGAAACTGATTTCAGAGAGTTATAAAATTGGCTTCATCGTCAAAAGTGAAAGAAGGAAAAGTGATGCGATTAACGAACTTAACAACGCCAACAATGTAGATTTCTTCATTGCGGATTTAAGCAATAGGGAACAAATTCAAGCCGTCGCTCAGGAAATAAATCCCACTAACCCCGCGTCGCGGTGGCCTTTTCTAAGGGGGGTGAATAGACGGACGTTTAATTGGATTTGATTTTCCTAAATAATATAACCACCTCGTCTCCCTTTTTTAAAGGGGACTAAGGGGGATTTTCATCTAGATTGTATAAATCAGTTCATTTTCTTACTGTTATTTTTTGGGTATCTAGTATCTTTTATCTTTGTTAAAGAAGTAAGCTAGAAAATAACCGATGGTACCCTCACTACAACAGACTGATCATGCCCAGTGGGTAGATGAATTGCTCACGCAGGAACCTCACTTATTAGAAAAGATACAAGCCAGTCAGTCTGTAGAATCTCAAACTGCTCGAGAGTTACTGGTAGAAATAATGCGGTTTTTGCACCTGATTGCTTTCTACAACCGTCGGCTTACCCCTTCCTTAGCCTTAGACTTAGCCTGGCATGAGTTTATTTTATTCACTAGCATGTACGCAGCTTTTTGTCAGCAGAAATTTGGTCGTTTTATCCACCATCATCCGGGTGGGAAAGAATCGGATAACCAACGTAATTTTCAGAAAACACTGCAATTATATATGCTGCACTGGGGCCAACCTGACGAAACCGTTTGGGGTCATTTTGCCACCACTATGTTTAAAGAAGCCCAGTGCGGCAGTTGTTTAGGACAATCTTAATTTCACTTCTATGTATTTCTCCGGAAAACTCACGGTTAACCCCTCTCAGGTTAGTCAAATACAAAAAGTAGTACCCCAGAAAGCATTTAAGCGAATGCTCTACCATCTCACGGCGGGACTAGTCTCCGACCAGGAAGAGCAACAAACCTTTACGGCGGTAGCTATTTTACAGCAGTTCAATCATGCTTTCCGTCAGATGGGTATTGATAATCTGGTGCGCCTCGCCCACGATGATATGGATATGTACCTGGATACTGAAGGCAAGCAGGGTGACTTGAAGGAGGCACTCGACCAATACGATTTATCCATCAACGAAGCCATGTCGGAGGTGTTCCAGCAGCTTTTTCTGGTGCTAGAGCATGAACAGGATACATTTCACTACTTGATTGAAATTGATATTAACCGTACCCATGCCGTAGGTACTTATCCCATCGAGATTAAAGTCAACGGTTTGCTACAGGAGTTTCGAGCTACGCCTGGCACTTCTGTGAATAGTCTAAGGAAACGTATGAAGGAGATATTTGCTTCACAACAAGAGTACGATGCGTACTTGGAAGCCCGTTCGCTGGAGTTTACTACCTTTTTAAGCGAGATACAGATGGCCTTAAAAAAGTATGTACGAGTAGATGATATCCAGGTAACAATGAAGCAGCATTTGGTCGCTCCTCGACAGAAGATTAAAGACTTTAAAAAGGTAAATGACGCTCCCCGTCGCCAAACTGCTGAACCGGTATACGGTGACTACTACGGTAGCAGCGACTTCTTTTGGTACTTTCTGCTCTGGTCAGATTTGGCACACGATCATCATATCCATATTCATGAAGCTGAAGTGTTTACCGATGAGGGTGATTTGTTAGGTACAGTAGATAATATTGATGCTAATGATTTGCCAGTGCTCAACGAGAACACCACCTACGAAGAAGGCATGGAAGGTGCTACTGAATTTATGGACGTGCAGCACGAAGATTATCAGCCTAAAACCACTTACGACGACGGCTCATGGTTTGATGGAGACTCGAGTGGTGGTGACTTTGATCTTACCGATGCCTCGTGTAGCTCCTGCAGTTCTTGCTCATCTTGCAGCTCCTGTGGCGGTGACTAATAGTATAGAGTGATCGGCAATTGAAGTATCAATTGGTTTAGAGCCGTTCGTTCTGTTCATCCGGTTCCCCTAAAGTTATAGTAGCTAATACAGATATTAACTTCCTGATTATTATAATGTTACAAAATTTCTTCCAATCCTTTTTTTAGACCATAGACTGTCTGTACTTCTTCTACCGATAGTGATCTATTAAAAATAGCCAGCTCATCCATCAAACCTATATAGTTAAGCCCAAGGTAAATATTTGCCTTATCCAGTTCCCAATTAAAGGGGTCAATTACCCTATCCTTAGAACCTTGTAATTCCCCATTAAGGTAAAGTGATGCGCTACCTTCTCCGCTACCTAACGAGTTGTAAGTGATCAGTACGTGAGTCCACTCATCTCGGCTGAAAGGATGATTTTCAACTGTCACTAATCGCTTATCGAACTCAGGATTGTCGTTGGGACCGATATTATCGGGGTTCCAGGATTGCAAGTCTCCAATTACACCCAGGCGGAAGTTACGAGGATTGTTTTCGGTAAAGTCAACCCAAATAGAAGCATCATTATACCCTACATCGGTTATCTGAATCGGGTCACAAAAACCTGGCTCTAAATCTTCCTCCGGAGTTAGTTTTAACCAGAAAGAAACCGTTCCTGTCCAATCCTGATTATTGTAAGTCATATTATCTTTTGCCTTGAAAAAAACCACCTCTTTCACTTTTTCTTTAAACTCAAGCGCATCACCAGATAGCCCTTCACCCGATGCTATTGCTACATGGGCAGGCAAAGCAGATTTAGCATTGGGAGCTTCTTTACGCTCTGGAGCAGAGTAGATATTTGCATCACCAGTCGCTATTTGGGCTTGAGTATTATCATTGAAAGGCGCGTAGAAGGTGATAGCTTGCTTAAGTTCATCGTGTTGCCCATAGGAAGGAAGCACCGCTATTAAGAGGATAGCAAAGATCAATCGTGTTTTTGTCATCATTTCAATTATTTTGGTTGCTTAATTGCAAAGTTACTAGATTGAGGAGGGTATGTCTGTATATTCGGAACTATTTCAAAAGTATTAATTTTTCGCCACCATATGATCTTGGAATTAAAAAGCTGTTCTAAAATGTAAACAGTCTACAACTTAGTAACGCTAACGTTGAAATTAAAAACCTTGGAAGGCACTTTTCTTTGACACAGTTAAACAGTTTGTGTTGAGTTAACAAAAGGTTCGGTATCTTTACTGAACCTTTTTATACTTTAGAAGTATTAGAAGTAGAACCCTATCGTGAACTGAAAAGACTGATGAGTATTACCCAAGAACAAGTACTGAATGCCCTTCGCACCGTTGATGACCCTGACCTGAAGCGCGACCTGGTGACGTTGAATATGATTAAAGACATTGCCATTGATGGCAATCAGGTTAGTTTTACCGTAGAACTCACTACCCCGGCTTGCCCACTCAAAGAAATTATCCGCCGTGATTGTCTAGCCGCTATTCACAAGCACGTATCACCGGAGGCTGAGGTAGATATTAATATGTCGTCGAACGTGACCACAACTCGTCGGCAAAATACTCCCCTGTTGCCCGATGTAAAGAACATTATCGCTGTGGCTTCTGGTAAGGGAGGCGTTGGTAAATCTACCGTATCGGCTAATCTAGCTGTGACTTTGGCACAGATGGGAGCTAAAGTTGGGCTAGTAGATGCTGACATCTTTGGTCCTTCTGTCCCAACGATGTTTAATGTGGAGTTTGAGAAACCACAGGTTAAACAGGTAGATGGCAAGAATATTATCATTCCTTTGGAGCAATACGGAGTAAAACTAATCTCTATCGGCTTTCTGATGAGTGCTGATGAGGCAGTTGTTTGGCGTGGTCCCATGGCTAGCAAGGCCTTGCAACAATTTTTAAGTGATGTAGAATGGGGTGCCTTAGATTATCTCATCATTGATTTACCTCCTGGCACCAGCGATATTCATTTAACGCTCGTTCAATCAGTACCTGTCACGGGTGCCGTAATTGTGACTACTCCTCAAAAAGTAGCCCTGGCCGATGCTCGCAAAGCCTTGGCAATGTTCCGTCAACCACAAATTAACGTTCCAGTGTTGGGATTGGTGGAAAATATGGCGTACTTCACCCCAGTGGAGTTACCTGATAACAAATATTATATTTTTGGGGAGGCAGGAGGTAAGAATCTAGCACAGAAAGCTGAGATTCCATTTTTAGGCGAGATTCCGCTAGTACAAAGTATTCGAGAAAGTGGTGATCTGGGTTATCCGGCAGCTATTAAATCGGATGAAACGACTAGCCAAAAAGCTTTTGGAACACTGGCGCAGGAGTTTGCCCGACAGGTGGCCATCCGCAACGATAGTTTGGAGAAAACCAAACCCGTAGAAATGAAAACGTTTAATTAGTCCACAGCTTACAGTTGACAGTTCATAGTGACTTGCTATCTGTGGACTATCGGCTGTTGACTGAACGCTGAAACAATGAGTAATCAAACTACATTAATTCCCCGAATAGAAAGTGCCTTAGATGAAATCCGCCCTTACTTGGAAACCGACGGTGGTAACGTAAAAGTTTTAGGCGTAGATGACAACAATGTGGTGTTGTTAGAACTACTGGGGTCTTGCGGTCATTGTCCCATGTCGGTGATGACCATGAAAGCTGGTATTGAGGAAACTATCAAGCGACTGGTTCCCGAAGTAACTGATGTACAGGCGGTCAACATGACTTCGCCGGATGACCCCAATGCTAAATTACCAGATAATCTGCAGTAGCCTTTATAGTTAACGGTGACTTGCTACACGAAAATAATAACTGTGGACTATAGCCTGTCGACCGTGGACTAATAATCATTTTCTTTTCTGGCTTAAAATCGGAATATTTGTTGAATACCAGCAAATTCAGATACTACACAACCCGATTCTATGCCTAACCCTGATAAAGTCGCCTCTTCTTCGGTTTTCTCCAGGGTCCAAGCATTCATATCTTCTTACGGTCCAGCTATCTTCATTATCGGTGCAATTATCGGCACGGGAAGTGTCTCTTCTTTGGTGTGGTCAGGAGCTGAATACGGCATGAGTCTGCTCTGGGCACTACTCTTATCCTGCTTGTTCTTTTGGGTACTAATTAGCTCCATCAGCCGATTAACCTTTGCATCAGGCGAGACCTTTGTTGGTCTCGCCAAAAAGCATTTCGGGAAAGCCGGGGCAGCCTACATTGTTCTAGCGGTAGTCATCAGCCAGTTTGCATCTAATATTGGAGTACTAGGCATTGTATCAGAAGCCTTTGCCTCCTGGCTCCAGTTAAATACACTAGCGGTAAGTGCCTTTTGGAGTGGACTGATCTTTATACTAATCGCCTTCGGTAAGTACGCTACTTTTGAGCGGGTACTTATTTTCTTCGTCACTATTTTAGGACTCAGCTTTATTGTCAATATGTTTTTAGCACACCCATCTGCGGAAAGTGTTGCTTTAGGGTTAGTGCCCTCTATTCCTCCTGGTGGCGCAGTGGTTGCCGCGGCAATGGTAGGAACTACTTTAGCGGCTAGCGTAGTGGTGATGCGATCTTACGTGGTGCATGATAAAGGGTGGACGCTGAAGGATCTAAAACATGCCGAACGAGATTCTCGCCTGTCTGGAGTAATGATTTTTATAGTATCGGCAATCATAATGGCTTGTGCTGCGGCTACTTTGCATATCGAGGGCTTACACATTGAAAATGCCATTGATATGGCTTACACCCTGGCTCCACTCATGGGTAAGTTTGCCGCTACATTGTTTGTGGTAGGTATCGTAGCTGCTGGAGTCTCCTCCGCTTTTACCAATGCGCTAGTCTCAACCTGGAGTGTGACTGATTTTTTAGGTTGGTCACGTAACCCTCAATCACTGCACTTCCGGCTCATCGCTCTACCTTTTTGCGCCGCTGGACTGGTGGCTGCACTCACTGGCGGAAAACCAGTAGTACTGCAAATTATGTCGCTAGCCTTACAGGCGATCTTTTTACCACTACTAGTAGTGTTCTTATTAATATTGGCTAACAAGAAATCAGTAATGGGAGAATTCAAAAGCACCCGCCTGATAAACACTTTAACGGTGATTACGCTGCTATTTTCCCTGTTCATGGCTTACCAAGCCTTTATCGGATTATCTGAACTTATTCAAACGAATTACTAACGTTTAACCTATCACCTATGATTAAGCCACACTTTATGCTTTTTCTAGCTTTAGTCACTTCTTTGCCAAGCGTACTTTGTGCCCAGCAGGGTAAAGTGTATGACAACCTTACCTTACCTAGTAAGATACTTGACAGTGAACGAAAATACGCCATCTACCTTCCACCTGACTACGAAACCTCAGAGCGTAGCTATCCCGTTTTGTATCTACTTCATGGGGCAGGAGACGACCAAACCGGCTGGGTACAGTTTGGTGAGGTGCTTCGCATCACTGATAACGCTATCAGCGACGGGCAATCCACCCCAATGATCATTGTGATGCCCGACGCTAACACCGGACAACGGGGTTACTTCAATGACCCCACAAATGAGTGGCGCTACGAAGACTTCTTCTTTGAAGAGCTGATGCCTCATGTAGAAAGTACCTACCGAATTAAAGGGGAAAAGCGTTACCGAGCAGTTGCTGGATTATCTATGGGCGGAGGTGGTTCGTTCATGTACGCGCTACACCGCCCGGATCTGTTTTCTTCCGCTTGCCCCCTTAGTGCTTACGTGGGAGAGCTGTCATTTGAGCGTTTTAAGGAACGTTTCGGTAATCGGATCTCAGGAGTTTCTAAAACTGATCTCGAGAATTATTACAAGCAACACAATGCGTTGTCGCTCATTGAGGCAATGCCCGATGACCAGAAAGAGGCGGTACGCTGGTATATTGATTGTGGTGACGATGACTTTTTATACGAAGGCAACTCATTAGCCCATATTGCTATGATGAAGAAAGAAATTCCTCATGAGTATCGTGTTCGTCAAGGAGGCCATACCTGGACATATTGGCGGGAATCACTACCTACTGTACTACACTTTGTTTCCCAAGCGTTTCATCAATATTGATTACAGTGGATAGTTGATAGTGTTTTTTTCGTTGTAAATTAATGCTTTAATAAAACAATGCCACAAGACTCGCCTTCTGTTCCTGTTATTGATATTTCTTCGCTAGCTAAAAATAGTAGCGATCAATTATTAGTTGCTCAGCAAATCGGCGATGCTTGTCGGGAAGTTGGCTTTTTTTATGTGATTGGTCACGAGGTTTCGCTCGAGTTACAACGACGACTGGAAAATATCAGCCAGCAGTTTTTTGCTTTACCCGAAGAAACCAAACTAGAAATTAGAATGTCGAAAGGTGGCAAAGCCTGGCGAGGCTATTTTTCGGTAGGTGATGAACTTACTTCGGGCAAGCCTGACCTAAAAGAAGGCATATATTTTGGTGAAGAACTGAGTGAAGATGATACTAGGGTTCAAGCTGGTCTTCCCCTGCACGGAGCTAATCTTTTCCCCAAGAGCCTCCCTACCTTTGGGGAAACCATCTTAGAATACTTGAATGCCATGACTCAGCTTGGGCATACGTTAATGCGGGGTATTTCGCTAAGCTTAGGGTTAGAAGCAGATTATTTTCATCAGCACTTTACCCGCAATCCCCTGATGCTTTTCCGCATTTTCCATTATCCTTCTCCCATTCCTTCTGAGTCTTCCGAAAGCTGGGGAGTGGGTGAGCATACTGATTATGGGTTGCTCACTATCTTGAAACAAGATCAGATAGGTGGATTACAAGTTAAAACAAAGCAAGGTTGGATAGATGCTCCACCGGTCGATAATTCATTCGTGTGCAATATTGGGGATATGCTCGACCGAATTACCCGAGGCCTTTACCGTTCCACGCCCCACCGAGTCTTGAATACTTCGGGTAAGAGTCGCTACTCCTACCCTTTCTTTTTTGATCCCGGCTTCAGTGCAAAAATCTTTCCCGCTGACTTATCTCATACTCAGGTTCCTAACAATTATTACTCAGAGCGATGGGACCAGGCGAACATTCACGCTTTTGAGGGCACCTATGGTGAATACCTACTGGCAAAAGTCTCTAAAGTATTTCCTGAACTTCAGCAAAGAGTAATGAAATAGAGAACCATACCTTAAAACCCCCTTCTTCCATTTTACTATTATGTTTAACTCATTGGTCAAACTACTACTAATCACATTAACTTTCAGCCTTATCATTTTCGGTTGTAGCCCTTCAGGCTCAAAAAATGAAACGACTTCCCCGAAAACCTCGACGCCAGGCTGGGTATCACTATTTAATGGTCAGGATATTGATAATTGGATGGTGAAAATTCATCACTATGAAGTAGGTGATAACTACGGAAGAACTTTTCGGGTAGTAGATAGCGTAATTCAAGTTCGGTACGATGAGTATGAAGGTGATTTTAATGACCGCTTTGGTCATTTGTACTATGAGCAGCCTTACTCCCACTTTCATCTGAAACTAGAATACCGATTTGTGGGCGATTTACATCCAGGGGCTCCATCATTTACCATTCGTAATAGCGGGGTAATGTTTCACTCACAAGATCCACGTACTATGCCCAAAGAACAGAACTGGCCCATCTCGGTAGAAATGCAGTTTTTAGGTGGCTTAGGCGATGGCAAACCTCGACCTACGGGAAATATGTGTTCGCCAGGTACGGAAGTAGTCTATCAGGGGCAGATTGACCCCCGACACTGTATCAGCTCCTCTTCCGAAACCTACGACGGTGACCAATGGGTGGAGGCCGAGTTGATTGTATTGGGGGACTCACTGGTAACGCATATTATCAATGGAGATACAGTGTTACGGTACACTCAACCTCAGGTAGGCGGTGGAGTAGTGGAGCGGTTTGACCCAGCCCAGAAACCTGATGGCAAACTACTAACCGAAGGTTACATTGCTCTACAAAGTGAAGGGCAACCTATTGATTTTCGGAATATTATATTACTAGACTTAGAATCTGCTCTAACTAGATAGTTTAAGATTGAGAGACTATTCGGTCAACCAAAACACAGCAGCATCCATTGCTTCAATATTGGCTACCTCTACATCCGGTTTTATGGGAATACCAAAAGTATTTTTATCTCGATCGGCCATATAAGCAGTGGTAAGCACTAATATAGTATTATCGCTGAGAGTATATGAAGAATTGGCGGTAGATAAACCGCAGGTAGCCGATCCAAAGCTCCGGGTATTTTCCCGACCTACAAAGCTGATAGCAATGGCTTCTCCTGAGCTAGTAATACCATTATTCAATAATACTGCTACCTTCGGGTTGGGAGAAATTAGTTCATAAGAGCTTGGCAATTGAGTAACGGTAGACCCACTAGCTACTGATCTACCGTTACTGTATCCCCAAGGCGACTCTCTTCCATTCGGATCAATGAAATAACCAGAAGTTCCCTCTCCTAAAACCGACCCAACTCCGGCTAACATTGGCCACATATTTCCACCTCCGTTTCCTCGCAGATCAACGATCCACCCTGCTAAATCTGGCTTATCATCAGCTATTATCTGATCTTGAATTTTTTGGGCGAACGCCAGTGCTTCGCTACTAGAACTTTGCCCAGAGAAAGATGTGACTCGGACATATCCAACATTATCTGGTAAAGTGGCTGGTCGCGAGCCCTCTAGGCCATTGCAACGTATCGTACCAGCGAAAATAGAGCCACCATCATCCTTGATGTAAAGACTATGGTTATCATCTAGTAATGCTAATGCCCGGCGAATAGCCGCATAAGTATCTTCTTTGGTCTGAGCGCCTGCCGCAACCTCAAGCACCTCTTCCCTAAAGCTTAACCAGTCAATTGTATTACGGTTGATGGAGTTCTCCTCCATAAGATCCAAAATCTCGTTCAGAAACTCTTGTGCTACTGACGAAATTCTTTGGGGTTCGTCATCATTGCTACAAGAAATTGTCAGCAGTACAGAGAAAAATAGTACGACTTGCCAAATCTTTGTTTTCATTAGGTTGCTTGCTTATTCAGTTTAAGTGAATATAACCTAATATCTGGAAAGAATTAAGATAAAAATTTTCAAGTGTTTATTACTTCAACATCTTCCGGTCGAGTTTTCCAACGTTCGTGCATCCAGACCCATTGGGTTAAATCCATCCGAATGAGTTTTTCCAGTACATCAGAGAATCGTTGGGTATTAGTTTGAAGGTCATCTTCAGTGTTTCCGGTTTTGGCAATCTCAATTTCGGGTAATATGGTAATCTTATGCTGTTCGTTCGGCAAGCGATGGATCGCCATAGGGACAACTGCTGCCTGAGTGCTCTGGGCTAACCAGGCTGCCCCAATGGGAGTGTAGGTTGGCTTTCCGAAAAAATCGACGAATATTCCCTTCGCCCACTTTACGTCCTGATCAATGAGTATTGCCATTACTTCTCCTCGCTTGAGTGCTCTTACCAATGTTAGTACCCCCTCTTGACTGTAGATAGATTTGGCTCCAAACTGAGTGCGATGATTGATTAGCAATTTATCCAAGGTTGGGTTTTTAAGCTTTCTTCCTACAATATTGAGCTTGTAACCGTGACTACTGATGTAAGATGCTACCATCTCAAAGGCACCCAAATGTGGGCCCAACATAATTACTCCCTTGCCTCGTTGATAAGCCTGCTCAAAATACTCTAACCCTTCTACTTCAATAATTTTTTCCAGATCCGCCGACGAGCGAAAAGAGTGAGAAATAAAGATGTCGGCTATATTCTTAGCTAGTTTACGAAAGAGGGTTTTACTAAACTGCTGCTTATCAATTGAGTTAGCTTCCTCTCCTAATGCGTAATCAAGATTGTTAGCAATTTTTTTCCGCTCATCAGGAAATAACCGGTACGCTAGTAGCCCAAGTCGCTCATAAATACCCAGAACCCACCGACGAGGAAAACGACCTGCCAACCACAGCAGACTCAAGATAAGTTGGTAGAGTAGTGTGTACTTAATTTTTTTGCGTAAAGGCCTATCTGAAGACATAAAAGCGTATAAATATGAGCGCAATAACGGGAGAATTGATTGAATTTACTAAAGGCGATTGCTCAAGCGGCATATTACAGTTTAGAGAATAGTCACCTTTCAATTCTGTCGTTACTTGATAAAGTACGAAATAGGCCCTGAAATATTTTCTATACTTTGTACCGCTCCTTCCAGTAAAGAAATAATGGCAAACCACCCGCAATACCGAAGGCAAAGGTGTAGAGCCAGACTAACCAGGTATTTTTGATATTATGCTTTCTGGATTCCCGATACGACCAAATTAAAAAGAGAACCACGATAAACAGCAAGTCAGTAATAAATGCTGACGAAATGTTGGTAGCAAACATACTTTGAAAGGTATCAATCGGGCGACTGTACAGCATAATATTGCCGGAAGTGAAGGTTTCTTTGAGGACAAAGATATTGGGAAGAATTGTACCAATTACTGTTAAAATCAAATACATCTTTTTCATGGAAGTTACTTTTTAAGCAAAAGTAGTGAGTAACTGCTCCATGGTTGGTTGACGTTTGTCAAGAAAGCTTTTTGTTACTGATTCTTTTCCGAATTCGGCTCAAGGTCTCGGGAGATACTCCTAGGTACGTGGCTAACTGATACTGAGGAATTCTTTGTAGCAATTGAGGTTTACTTTTACTTAGTGCCTGATAACGCTGCTCAGCATTCTGAGTAATGAACGAAGCAATTATATCTTGATAAACCGAAAGCTCTTGTTCCATTGCTACTCTAGCTAAAAACTCAAACTTGGGGTATTTTAACAGCATAGCTTGGGCTTGTTCGGATGATATTATCGCAACAGTCGTATCTTCTACTGCCTGTAAGCTGTGCCGGGCCGGAATGTGTTTAGTAAAACTTTCATAAGAGCTGACGAACTCATTTTCGGTATAGAAAAAAGCAGTCTTTTCTTCGCCTTCTACCCAGTAAAACATCCGAATACAGCCCTCAATAATAAAGTAAAACTCCGATGACACTTCACCTTCCCACAGTAAGAGCTGATTCTTCTTAATTGGCTTTACCAGAATGTGGCTCTGTAAAAATTGCTTTTCTTCCGAGTCTAACGTAATGTATCGCTCAAGGTAGGTAATCAATTGGCTAATCATAGGTTTACATTTTTTTGCAGTAACTCAAAAGTACCAACTTGTCTTAGCAACCCATAATTTTATCTGAACAACAAATATCCTATCTCGTTCATAAGCCTGTATGTCAGAGATTACCAAAGAGTTGCAGCGACAAACCCACTTGCTTCGCTTAGAGAAAGAGGCTGATCTAGAATATTACCGCCAAAAAGTACTGTTAGCTAGCTTAGAAGATCGCAAACGCGATGGAGTTTGCTGGTATCCGGTAACCTTAGAAAGTAAGCGTTACAGCTTAGGTGAAAAGATCATTATTCGGGTTCGACGCGGTGAAGATTCGGCCAAATCCCACGTATTTCAGTCGGGGAAAATTGTGAGTCTGTTCTCCAATATGTTTAATGAAAAACCTCACGTATCGGGCGTAGTGAATGATGTTCGTAAACACCATATGACTATCACGCTAAATGCTCGCGAAGTACCAGATTGGATTCACGAAGGTAATCTAGGAGTTGATCTGCTTTTTGATGAAATGGCCTACCGGGAGATGGAGAAAGCTCTCAAAAAGATTATTGATACCAAAGATCCTCGCTTGGTAGAGTTACGTGATATTTTACTGGGTGAACAGGCGGCAAGCTTTACCAAAGATATTTTCGGCGGGCAAGTAGAATCCCTGAATGATAGTCAGAATCAGGCACTGCAACGGATACGACAAGCCCAGGATGTAGCGGTAGTACACGGCCCGCCTGGCACCGGAAAAACGACTACGTTGATGCAGTCTATTATCCAGACCGTACAACTGGAAAAGCAAGTATTGGTTTGTGCCCCTAGTAACGCAGCAGTTGATCTGCTCACCGAAAAACTAAGTGCCCAAGATTTACAAGTTGTCCGATTAGGGCATCCCGCTCGGGTTACCGACCAAAACCTCAGCCTCACCATCGATGCTCAAATTGCTAATCATGGCTATTACAAAGACTTGAAGTCGCTTCGTCGTCGATCAGAGGAAATACGAAACCTTGCTCTAAAGTACAAGCGTAACTACGGCCACTCTGAACGCCAACAGCGTAAGCGTTTGCTGGATGAGGCCTCTAGCTTACGCAGCGAAGCGGAACAACTAGAGTTTTATATCGTCACCGATATTTTGTCCAAAGCGCAAGTTATTACTTGTACTTTGGTGGGAGCCGCCAATAGTCTCATTAAAGGGTTTCGCTGCGACACCGTATTTATTGATGAAGCAGCCCAGGCACTAGAAGCAGCTTGTTGGATTCCCATTCAAAAAGCCCAGCGAGTTATTTTTGCGGGTGATCACTATCAGCTACCTCCGACCATTAAATCAATTGAGGCTGCCAGGCAAGGGTTGAACGTAACTCTGTTTGAGAAATGCATTGATCGGCAAAATAACCTCAAGAACCCCGTAGATTCTTTGCTACAAACTCAGTATCGGATGCACCAGACGATCATGCAGTTTTCTAGCCAATATTTTTATAACAATCAGTTGAAAGCTGCTGAACAGGTGAAAACGAAAACTTTAGCTAAAAATCAATCCCCACTCACATTTGTAGATACCGCTGGCTGTGGCTTCACCGAAAAAGTTGATCCTGAAACCCTAAGTACTTACAATGAAGAAGAAGCTCAGCTTCTACTTAACCATCTCAATAATCTGGTTGAGAGCCTCACCCCTGCGTTTTTTCTTGAAAACAAGATTAGTGTTGGTATCATTGCTCCCTACAAAGCACAGGTAAAACTACTTTCTGAACAATACCTTTCCTTAATCCACCTTACCGATATTCAATCACTGATTACTATTGATACCGTAGATGCTTTTCAAGGAAGAGAGCGAGAAGTTATCTATATCAGTTTAGTCCGATCTAACACCAAGGGGGAAATCGGGTTTCTCAAAGATATTCGTCGTACCAATGTTGCCATGACTCGAGCCAAGAAGAAACTAGTTATATTTGGCGACAGTGCCACTCTTGGTAATCATCCTTTTTATGGTCAATTGCTCGAATATGTGCAACAAGCCGACGCTTATCGAAGTGCTTTTGAATATCTCTACTCCGACTAATTATGGAAAAGCTAATCATTGGTGTGGTTCAAGCCACCCCTGCTTTTTTTAACCTCACGGCTACCCTAGAAAAAGTAAATGATTGGCTCCGAAAAGCAGCTGGAGAAGGTTGCCAACTGGTACTTTTTCCCGAGTCATTTATCCCGGGTTACCCTAGAGGGTTTACCTTCGATTCCTCGATCGGCTATCGTGGTGATCGTGGGCGAGATTTATACAAAACCTATTGGGATAATAGTGTAGAAGTACCAAGTGATATCATGAATCACCTCGCTGAGATGGCTAAAAAATATCAGGTATATTTATGTATTGGAGTAACTGAACGTGACTCACAAAACGGTACACTATACTGCACTTTACTGTACTTTTCTCCTGAAGTTGGTTACTTGGGAAAGCACCGTAAACTAAAACCTACCGGAGTTGAACGATTGATTTGGGGAGAAGGTCAAGCTGATACATTGATTGCCATCAACACTAAGGTCGGTCGTTTGGGCGGATTAATCTGCTGGGAAAATTACATGCCTCTAGCCCGAATGGCCATGTATCAGTCAGGAGTACAAATCTATTTAGCGCCTACTGCTGACGCCCGCGATGGCTGGATTGCCACTCTCCAGCATATTGCCTTAGAAGGGCGATGTTATGTGCTGGGCTGTAATCAGTTTTTTCTAAAAGAAGATTATCCCAAAGAATATCGTTCATTAGTCACTGATATTCCTGGCGAGTTTTGCCGAGGTGGAAGTGCTATCGTTGCCCCCGATGGGCAGATTCTATCTGAGCCACTATATGGTCAAGAAGGCCTCTTGACAGCAGAAGTTAATTTGTCAGAAACAGTTCGTCACAAATTAGATTTTGACGTAAGCGGACATTACTCCCGTAGTGACGTATTTGATTTTCAAGTGATTGATCAACCGGATATTATTCAAGAAAAAGATGGTAAAGGATAGCCGAATATCTTAAGAAAAGTAGTTATTCCTGCTCTCGGGATTCACCGTCTTTTTGGTTAGAAGTAAGTGCCACCTCATCGAGTGATTCAATGGTTAGCTCACCGATCTCATTATTTTGGGCAAAGTCTTTGGGGGTAGGTAATTCCTGAAGCGTGTTAATTCCAAAGTACTCCATAAATTTATCAGAGGTTCCGTAAAGTAATGGTCGACCTACTGAATCATCTTTACCCTTAATTTCAACCAATGATTTCTCGAGCAGCTTTTGAATCGCATAATCACAGCCTACTCCCCGAATTTGCTCAATGGATGCTTTAGTAATAGGCTGCTTATAGGCAATGATCGATAAGGTTTCCAGTGCAGCGGTTGACAACCGCTTTTTGGATTGCTGCTTGAGCAAAATGCTAATACTGGATTGATAGGCAGGCTTAGTTAAAAACTGATACCCTTCGTTGATTTGAACAATATGATACGAATACTGATCTCTCTCGTATTCGTTGATTAAATTCTGAATCTCAGAGGCTACATCGTCCTGAGCAACCTCAGTATCAAACATCTCTGCAAGACAGCTTATAATATCATTTAGAGTAATTGGGTTTTCGGCACAAAAAATAAGTGCTTCAATATGCTTTTGAAGAAAGTTCAAGGGCTATTTATTTCAGTTTTAGATGACTACATTGAGCCTGCTAAGTTATCCATAAGAAGAAGGGATAATAACAGTTTTAGCAAAGAATCTTGGAGAAGATTATACTCTTAAACAAAATATTTTATCCCCTACTTAATTACTGCTGTTTCAGTTTTGCTTCAATTGAATGACGGGTATGAGGCACTGCCCGTAACCGTTCCTTAGAAATTAACTTACCCGTATCAATACAAATACCATAGGTGCGGTTCTTAATCCGTGCCTTAGCATTCTCTAACTGAATAATAAATTTTTGCTGTCGGGCTGCCAACTGATTCAGACTTTCTTTTTCTAGTGTATCTGCTCCATCTTCTAATAACTTGGTATTTCCTACGGTAGTGTCGGTACCATTATCATTGATTCGGCTCAAGGACTGTTTAATATTTTCAAGCTCCTCTTTCGCTTTTGCTAATTTTTCATCAATGATCTCTTCAAACTCCTGTAATTCTTCATCAGTGTAGCGATTCTTTTTGTGTTGTTGCATCGTCAAGAGATTAAAATTCAATTGGCTGGCAAAATTAGTTCTACCAGCCAATTCTCAAAGTTTCCAAATGTATATTTTTAAAAAAGTACCTATGCCAGAAAAGTTCATTTCTAGCATTCATAAGCTACTTAAACCGAGACTAGCTGACTGTTGCGGGCTTAGGGCTAAAATGCTCAACTTGCTCTTGGTATAACTGAAATGCAAGTCTTCCTTCAGGCATCTCAATATCATCAAATGTGATAACCGCATCCTTAGGAACGTTTCTCTTCAACTTAACCCCGTCAGTTAGTCCAATAGGTAGAAGATTTTCAGTACGACTTATCTTATAGTTATCACAAACTCCGTAGGTAGTGTATCCACCAAAACCGTCTAAAGTATCTCCGGCTTTTAGATCTTGTTTAGCCGCGGCTAAAACCTCTACTACTGGAGCACCAATAGGAGCCATCACTGGGTCATTGAAGTGAAATGTACGGACAATTGAGTTGGGCACCTCAAAGAAGCAAAGGTGATAAGGGGTATAAAAACTATAGATTGGTCCTTTGCCTAACTTCAAGTAGCTTAGATACTCTTTTGAAAGTGGATCATCGGAAGTAGCAAAAACATAAACTCCTGGTCCAGGCTTAGGCCCGACTACGTAGTCTACAATACCACCCAGTTCCTTTAGTTCATCAACATCATAAAGTTTAGTCAACTCATCAACATGCTCAGTAGATCGGAAGGCATTCATACCCCGTTTATTTACTACCATTCCGGTGGCGTTGGCTACTGAAGCTTGCTCAAAGGCAATTTTAGTTCCATCAGTAAATGAGGTAATCATATTCACATTCTGACCAGCTTTCTTAGCGTACTCAGCCATATCAGTAGGGTTCTTGTGAAAATCCAGGAATCCTTTGATATTTCCTGCTACAAGCGGATCAAAACCTAACCCTTTTACAAATCGGTAGAGGTTCATAATTACCCCAGGTTGGTCACCATCACTGCCACTGAGAATTACCCCTGACTTATCAGCGTAGTGTTTCAATATTGGCCCCAGCGTAGCATCAAGCTCAGCATTGAGTAATACGACAGGTTTATAATTTTTCACTGCATTTAATACTGAAGAAGCAGCATAATCAATTGTTCCCGTTGCCTCAACGATGATATCAACTCCATCCGCTTCGCAAAGAATAGAAGCATCACCACAAACCGCATAATTTCCTTGAGCAATAGCGTCACTCAGTTGGCTAGCATTGCTTACTTCAATAATGTTTTCAATCCCTGCCTGGTGATAACAACCGAGTGCCTTTTCAATAGTGCGATTGCTAATGGCAACTACCTTCATACCAGGGGTATAGCGCTCTATCTGGTTTACTAACCCTTTAGACATATAGCCTGCCCCAATAATTCCTACTCGGATAGGGTTACCAATATTTTGACGAAACTTTAAAGCGTTATCGGTGATGATCATTCTGAGTAAAATTTGTTTATGCAAGCAAGATAAGGCATAAATGTAACTTTTTCAAAAAAAATTATAAAAATTAATATAAATCACATAATTAATTCCCTTTCTGGGAAAAGAACGCCTTCACTTTACCAAATATGCTTGGAAATCAATGGAATACATTTCGCACTTTCCCTCAAAACCTGATTAATTCTCTTCCAAATCCTACATGAATAAAAAAAGGGCCGAAGCCCTTTTTCTTAGTAAAATGAGTTACACTATCAGGTATCAGCACCAGGATAACCAGGATTCTGTGGATACCCCCCGAAAGTACGGTCAATCTGTTCTTGCGGAATAGGTCGCACAATATGATAATCTTGAATGTTAGGAGCACCTTGTGGGTTATGAGCTCGTACTCTTTCTACTAATGTACCAGTACGAGTTAGCGTAAACCAACGATGTCCCTCTCCATCCATTTCTCGAGCTCGCTCTTCTAACAGGAAATCAAGAGTTGCTTCAGCCGCAGTAATTTCCATCTCAGCTTCCATACCATCCCAAGCAGCACGGCGACGGATGATATTGATATCTTCAGCAGCCCCTCCGGCATTTCCTTGTTGTATCCGAGCCTCAGCACGAAGTAGGTAAGCCTCACCTAGTCTCATAAGGTAAAAATCCCGTTGCCCTTGCGTATGCTGGCGGTTAGGACGGGTATTATCAATGAATTTGGTAAGCGTTGGATACCAAATCTCATTGTAAAACCGATTATCGCCATCAAATTGGGGCTGAGGGGTAATGACAACATAAGGAACACTCTGTTTAGCTACGCCATCCCATCTATCGGCTTCTCCAGGACCTGGTATAAAAACTGCAGTATCGCCAAGTTCATACAGTCGATTTCCAGCTTCATCAGTAGGTATATTACCTTCGCTGTTGGAGAACCATACATGTTTATAAGTCTCATCATAACGACGATCTATCGTTCGATCCCACAGGCTTAATTGATATTCAGTAGGGCGGAATCGCTTCCAAGGGCGACCATTTTCAGTATCACGGGTCATTCCAGGCAGTTTATCGTACTCCATAAGGAAATACAAATGCCCACGATGCCCCTGATTATCTAGCCCTTCATCTACTTGCTGTTTAGAATTTTGTACTGCAAAAATTATTTCCGGATTATCCTCTGCTGACGCAATATTTACGGGAACAGCCAAAGTATCCAGCCCCCACAACTCTAGGTAATTATCAGCTAATTGAAACCCATAATTATCGATGACACTAGTTAGTAAGGCTTCAGCCCGGGCGAGATCGTTACCATCGCCAAATGGCTGATAACTGCGGGTTAGTAAAGCTTTGGCAAGTAAAAATTCAGCCGCTGGTTTGGTGGCGCGACCTTGATCACTTTGGGTGGAAGGAAGCGTATTAACCGCAAATTCAAGGTCGGGTATAATCGCCTGAGCATAAACTTCACTTGCCGGATCACGACGAGCCTCAGTTTCTACTCCTTCAGTCTCTTCTAAGGTTAAATGAAGATCACCGAAAAAACGAACCAAATTAAAATAATACAATGCACGAAGAAAACGAACCTCAGCAAATCGCTGATTTTTCACTTCTTCATCCAACCCCTCAATGCCTTCTGCCCGATTTATCACCGCGTTGGCTTGGTTAATACCCCGGTAGAAGTCTCGCCAGGTATCTCGCATCATATTTTGCTCAGAGTTGAGGTCGGTATCATAAAAGTTAATCGGCTTATGACCACCGTCGGCACCGTTAGTATGGACATCAGTACCAAAAACGGTCATTGTAAATCCTCGTTCTACTCCGTAGAAAGGCTTCATCCAGGAATAAGTCGCCCGCACAGCATCCTCAAACCCTTGTACAGTAGTGTAGTAAGAACCAGCGGAAACATCCGAAACCAATTCTTCCTCTAAATACTCTTCACACGATTGCCCAAAGAAGGCAACCATAGCTAATGTAATTATTGATATTTTAAACTTCATAATTATTCGCTTTGTATATTAAAACTGAATATTTACACCCAATAAATAAATGCTGCTAGAAGGAATTACTCCACTTCCTACTTCAGTCTGTCTAGGATCACCATCATCTTCATTAGGGCGATCCGGTGCCTCAGGATCAAAGGTTTCATAACGAGACCAGAACCAGGGATTCTGAGCACTAGCGTATACTCTCAATCGGCTTAAACCTATACTCTCAGTGATAGATTCTGGAAAATTATAACCAAGCGTAACGTTTCTAAGCTTAACGTAAGAACCATCAAAGTAGGTAAGAGTAGAGCCATTTCGCGGACGTTCTTGATTTTGGTTCGGCCGAGGAAATGCATTCGTAGGATTATCAATGGTCCAATAATCCACATCTAAGTTGTTATAGCGCGCGAATAAAGAGTTATTACTATCGTGAAAACGACTTCTAACCATCTGCCCCATGCGGAAGAAGAAGAAGAAGCTTAGATCAAACCCTTTATATGAGAAATTATTGGTTATTCCCCCCAGGAAATCCGGGATATCGGTTCCTAATATAACTCGATCGTCAGGCTCTACCCTTCCGTTTCCATCAGTATCAGCTAGCTTAATCTCACCGGGAACTTTATTTTCCAGATCATTCGCTAGGTCTACTTCATTAGCTTGGTAAATACCGATCTTTTCATAATCGTAAAACACTTTTACTGGCTCACCAATAAACCATCCATTTCCTTGGTCGTCTAACTCATTACCATCTTCATCTCGTAACCCTAAACTAACGATCTCCTCTTGGTAATGAGAGATATTAAAGTCTATATTCCAGTTAAAGCCACCGTTTGTCGCAATAGGAACAGCATTGATCCCTAGTTCAACCCCATTGGTACGGGTTTCTCCTATATTCTGAAGCACCTCCTCATAGCCAGAAGTAAATGGCAGTTTTCTCTCTAATAGCAGATCGGTAGTGCGAGTTTGGTAGACTTCTACTGAACCGGATAATCTTCCAGCAAATAACCCAAAATCAACTCCCAGATTCAGAGTAGATGAGATTTCCCAGCCTAACTGATCATTAGGAATCTGGTTTAGACCAAAGCCAAACGCTGGGCTTTCATCCCAAGCATACACTCTACGCTGTAGTCCACCCTGAGTTTGATAAGGATCAATAGATGTATTTCCTACCGAACCATACGATGCCCTCAGTTTCAATTCTGATAAAGGACCAGCATTAGCCATAAATGGTTCATCAATTAAACGCCACCCTACCGATGCTCCCGGAAATACCGTCCACTTGCTACCAGGAGCAAGTCGAGAAGAGCCATCGGCTCGTAATGAAACCTGGAATAAGTAGCGATCATTCAATTCGTAGTTTATCCGCCCCATATAAGAAGCTAAAGTCCATTCTTCCAATCTACTTCTTAGATCGCCTTTTACTTCAGCAGTTCCTATATTATAAAATTCCTGCGATTCATAAGGAAGATTCGCTACATTAGACTCATGCTCCTCACGACGTAAGCCTTGAATACTTTGCAGAGCAGTAAATTTTAGTCGGTGAATACCACCAAACTCTTTGTCGTAGGTAAGAATATTTTCTAGAGTATAGCCAATGTTAGATCGGTTTATGATACGAGCGTCAGCAGGACCTCCTCGGTTTGCATTAGTCAAACTACCGCGGAAGCGTCCCTCCCGCTCAAAACGAATATCAGGCCCAAAGTTAACGCGAAATTGCAACCCCTTAGCAATGTTAGCCTCTAAATAAAGAGAAGAAAAAATACGGGTAAAGTTACGCTCATCAGTGTAAGCACCATCTACAAGCTCACTTAAAGGATTAGTACGGATACCATCGTTGGTGGGAAGAAAGATAGGAACGCCTTCTTCGTCAAAAGGCACGCCTAACGGAACTGTAGCCAATGCTTCGCCCCAGGCAGCACCAGAACCCCAATTTTGCCGAATGTTAGATGTAAGAGTGGACATACCCACCTTAAATACATCGTTGATACGATGATCCAAGTTGATTCGCCCCGTAATTCGACGAAAATCTTGACCAGGGATAATACCTTCCTCATTATAATAATTGAGCGAAGTATTGAATTGGGTTTTCTCACTACCGCCCCGCACACCAACTTGATGATTAGTTCGGAATCCATTTTGCAATACTAAGTCTTGCCAGTCGGTAGATCTTCCCTGAGCAATAGATTCTATTTCTACTGGGTCGTCAAAAGCTAAGTTATCTGCTGGTATCTCGCCATCCCAGGCTACTTGACCAGTTACTGGATCAATTCGACGTGATTCTCTACGTAAATCCGCAAACTCTTGCCCATTCATCATATCAACAGTACGAAGCACGCTTGACACCCCATAAAAGCCATCATAAGTAACCACGGTTTTACCAGCGGTTCCACGCTTAGTTGTAATAAGAATAACTCCATTGGCTCCTCGTGAACCGTAGATTGATGTTGCAGCAGCATCCTTAAGAACTTCAATAGACTGGATATCATTAGGGTTAATATCATTTATACCTCCGCCACCAGTAAGAGGAATACCATCCACGACAAATAGGGGATCATTAGAAGCATTTATTGACCGTCGCCCTCTAATTCGGATACTAGCGTTTTGTCCAGGTCGCCCTCCCCCTTGGTTGATATCAACCCCGGCTACCTGTCCTTGCATTGCCTCAACTGGACTAGGGGTAGGGATTCTTTCAATTGCTTCATTGTCTATAGAAGCAATTGCGGCAGTTACATCCCGCTTCTCTTGGGTTCCATAACCTACTACTACCACTTCCGACAATGATTGAATGTCGGGCATCATAGCCATATCTATGGTAGAGCGATTGTTGATTTCTACTTCCTCAGTTAGAAATCCAACCGAAGAAAATACTAGGGTTTCAGCATCAGTGGGTACACTAAGTGAATAGTTACCTTCAACGTCAGTGATTGTTCCGATGGTAGACCCTTTCACCAGGACGTTAACACCCGGTAGACTTTCGCTGTTTTCACCATCGGTTACAGTACCCGAAATAGTGTTTTGAGCGTGGAGCGAGTAAGCACTGAATAGGCATAGTAGCCAAATTCCAAGTGCTTGCCTTGCTAGAAGTAAAGCATTTCTCATAATTAATTGATTATTGGTTGAAAAAAGGTAGAAATTCGTTAAAAAGTAAGGATTTGTAAACCGATTGCATTAGTAAATTATTAATTGCAGCTTTTCATGTTCCCAATTAAATACATTTCTGCTAATTAGTAAAACCTTATGTTCAAAAATTAACAATAATCAATTATAGCTGCCACTATTTGCTAATATTCCCCAAAAAGAAGCTAATTTTGTCCGGTTAAATACTATTCTAAGTCATGCTAAATTCTCACATAAAAATATTTGCTGGTCCTGATTCGCTGGATGAATATAATATTGAGGAAGTATATCGTATCGCTGAACTTGAAGCCAATGGTGAACCCGCTGTATATGGTGCCCGCACAGTAGGGCTTAAGTCTCGTACTAACTTTGATAGAGATAATACCGACAAAGGTTTTATGGGTTATGATTTTGAAGCTATCATGAAGAACTTCAATATCTTTGGCCACGGTGGTAATGCTGATGATCTAGTACCTTTACCTACGGTACAGATGGCTGAAAAGCTCTATAAGGAAACTGGTATGATTGCTTCCTCGGAAATTATGCTACCCGCTATACAATTAGCCTGTATTAAGAAATCGTTTTCCTCAACTCCTTTCCTCGTCTGGAACTCAGCCGTTGATCAATTAGGTTGGCATGTACGCCAAATGGCAGGGTTTGCTGAAGAGCACGGCTGGATGGTAGGCCTTAAAAATGGTAAGTGGTTAGGTGAAGAATACACCATTTCTGAGTCAGAAGACTTTTCGGGCAAAACCAGTATTGAAACTGTTTGGGATGGCTTAGTTAATTACGCTACCTTGGCTCCTGAAATCATTCTGATTCAACGAGGTTGTGATTTACCCGATAAAGGTGAGTATCGAAACTTACCAATTCACCATGCGGCTAAGCGCACCAAATCGCGTCATCTGGATAAAAATGTGCAGCTATACTTTGATCCTAGCCATTCGCTAGGTCCTAAAATGCGGGATCAGATTGTGGATAAAACCGTGGAGGCTATGCAAATGAAGTTGAATGACGATCATTACCTTTACGATGGTATTCTCATTGAAGTAGGAACAGCTAAATGCGATACTCATCAGCATATTACTGTAGAAGAGTTGACTGAACTGATTGATCGGCTGTCAGAGTTCAGACAAATGGCAGGAAGACGAGAAAAAGTAAGTGTCTAGTGGGTGTTCAATATTATTCACGAACACCGAGCGCGTCGGACGCATGAAGACCCGAATACATTGACACGTACTACGTGACTACTTTCTTCGCTAAAGCTTCTTCCACATACTTGAATGTGCTAAGAATTTCGGGTTGCCCATCAACAATAGCCACATCGTGCTCAAAGTGGGCGGAAGGCTGACCATCGGCAGTTACGATTGTCCAGCCGTCACTGAGTTGCTTTACCCGTCGGGTACCCATATTAATCATGGGTTCAATAGCGATAACTAGTCCATCTTTAATCTTTGAACCTTTACCTCGTTTGCCATAGTTAGGTACTTCTGGTGATTCATGCATATGTTTGCCCAAACCATGTCCGACCAATTCCCGCACAACACCATAGCCATGTTTTTCAGCATGATTTTGAACTGCATAACTGATATCGCCAATACGCTTGCCTTTTCGGGCTTGATCAATGCCTAAATACAAACACTCCAGAGTTACATTAAGTAATTTCTGGGTTTCAGGGGCAATTTCTCCTATTGAAAAAGTGTAGGCGTGATCGCCGTAGTAGCCATTTTTTTTCGCCCCGCAATCAATAGATACAATGTCACCTTCTTCCAAAGGTCGCTTATTAGGTAATCCATGAACTACCTGCTCATTTACTGAGGTAAGTAAGGTGCTAGGGCAATCGTATAAACCCAAGAAACCAGGGTCGGCTTCATGATCTCGGATAAATTGTTCAGCGCGCTGATCTAAGTACAAGGGTGTAACTCCTGGTTTTATCTCTTCAGCTAGCATACCTAAGGTCTTAGATACAATTAGAGCGCTTTCCCGAATCAGTTCAATTTCTTCAAGAGACTTATAGTGGATCATAGAGGCATCATTGGGCTACTTAAAAGATGCCAAAACTGCAATCTTTGGTTGGTATATCCAAAGGAAAAGACAGATAAATGCCTGGTTGTTAGACTCCCTTAATTAGGCGACAGATTGTTGTCTACCCGGTTTTGCAAGCGCAATAGCTCAGTCATCTGATCAAGCTTGTCTTGAATATCGTCAATTTCGGGCTTGGGCTCCGGAAGATATGAACGTAAATGCCACTCTACTTTCCAGATTTGTAGTAATTCAGCTTCAGGAATATCAAAAGGCTCATGTTTGGGATTATCCGATAGACAGCGAATATAGCCATACTGGTGTAAGCGGTTACGAATACGCTTGATTTGAATTCCTCGGTCTTGAGATACGATTACGTAAACCCCACCATCAGTGATATTTCGGTAAGCACTATTATCTAAAAGTCGACAAACTACCCAATCATCTTCCATCAAGGTTGGCTCCATGCTGTCACCACTGACTTGCACTCCGTAGCACTGACCATTCCTAATCATATAATCCGGTAACTGTAGGCTTTCTCGCTCCTCAAAAAATTCTTGAGTTTGATAACCTGTCATAAAATTCGCGGCAGCTTTGTGGTTTATTAGCGGAACTGTTGTGTTGCCTTGGGTATCCTGGGTAGCCACCATAATCACTTCCCGCACTTTGGAGGGTGAATCTCCTGACTTCTGGTTTACAAATGGCTGACCTAATCCAGAAATAATGTAAGCACTATTGATCTTAAACTTATCTAACGCCCGGTTCAAAATTTCAATTGTGACCGACCTACGATTAGCTTTTATATCCCCCAAATTAGAAGGAGAAATACCAATTGCCAGCGCAAACTCCCGATCAGAGTTAATTTCTTTACGGCTTTTAAGCATGTGAATACATTCAAAAAAGCGTTCGTTTACCAAATTTTTGTATTGATTATCAGCCATTTGTGAATAGTTATACTTACAAAAAGAACTAAAAGCTTGGATAATACTTTAAAAAAGCATTAACTTGTACTTATAACAAGAACAAATATGGAAAATATCCGCCAGATAAAAAAACTTTTAGCCAAAGAAGACTACGAATTCATCAGTAAGAACACTGGCTACAGTGTAGATTATATCCAAAACTGCCTGACTCACCGTCGTAATAACCGATTAATTGTGCTAGCAGCTCAGCAACTAGCTCAAGCCGTTTAGTCTTAGGTTCTGAACCTATTCCCAAATATTGGGAGGGATAATTTCTAATACATTCCTGGCAGGATCGTGGAAGTAGAACGAGTATTTTTCCTCTTTCCAGTGTTGCTCATGAATAATTTTCACTCCATTTTTCTGAAGCTTCTCTTTCCAATATTCATATTCACCTTGACTCACCTGAAAGGCAATGTGTTGAGGGCCAATTGCGTAATGAGGCGGTAATACTGCTTCATTTTTTGTAACATCAGGGTTAAAACACAGCAAAACTGCTTCACCTACTCGAAAAAAAATGTGTCGGTTGGCAACTTCACTAATAATAGAAAACCCGAGCAGGTTGCTGTAAAACGCTCGGGTTGCTTCAAGGTCGTTCATATAGAGACAAACCTCTTTTATTGCTTCAATTTTCACAGTTCAGGGTTAAGCTGAAACAGTAGTTACTTCAAAGTAGCGTTCAAATAACCTTCTTCGTAGTAACACTGAAGGTTTACCTCTTCCCCAATCTGGGGCAATCTCAAATAATCCATTATACGCTCTTCCGGTATAACACTTATCTACCTCAAAATCAGCTAATCCAGAATGTTCGTCTGGGCGGCGACTGCACCGAAACTGGATTCTGAACTTATCTTCCTGCTTAGGTTTTTTCCATAAATTCTCATTCATAATCGTTCAAATCTTTAATAAACAGTACTAATGTAAGTTTTTTTTGCTTTTTAAACATACTAATTTATACTGATTTTTCCTAAACTTTGTAAATATTCTACTTAATAGTTTAACTATCTAGATACTATTCTCAATTATTCACTTTGAAACTAACTGAATTTTTCTTTACACTATTGCGGATAACTCACTACGATCAATTATACCTAATTGAAATATATATTGTGTAAATGTCTTACAATCAGATAATTACATATTACTTTCTTTATCTAGCTCAATTCTTTTGTCTCTGTTTGTATAGCTAAGATAGAAATTATGAATAACCAAAGGACTAAAAGTAACTGAAACGAAAAAAAGGAAAACTGAAGCAGAAGTAAGCTTCACTCACTGATGAAGACCTTGCTCATCGCGAGGGAAAAGAAGATAAGCTAGTAGATCAAGTCCAGAAAAACTGAGCAAGACTAAAGATGAAGTGCGAAAAATTGAAAGTGATATTTAATTCTACTCTTCTTTATTACATCATTTCTTCAACCAAAAAATCAAATAACTATAATGGAAATTAAAAGAGTAATGGAATCGATACACAATCTTATTGAGATGAGTGATAAAGACAGCCTGAGCCTTTAGTGGCGAGATTGCTTTTTAGGGGTAAAACTGCAATTTTGTGCTATCTATCACTACAACCTAATCCTTATGCACCGTCGCACCTTTCTACGCCGACAGCTCGCTACTGCCAGTCTTTTGGCTTGGCAGCCTTACGAATTACTAGCACGCTTCCGACTTTCTCCTTATGCCATTCGTGATGTAAAGATTACTGATATAAAAATACACCGTCTACAAGCTACCCGCCAAGGAAAAGAACGGACTCGGCAAGGATCCGTTAAACCTATTCACATCTACCCAGATCAGCAACCAGCTCCTTATCAGAAAGTCGAGAACCCGCAAGATACTACTTACACCTATACTGCTCACTATTTGACGATTGAAACTAACGACAAAATTGAGGGATTATACGGTCCAATTGATGCCGAAGTAGTTCCAGTAATCAATCGCCAGCTAACCCGTTTTTTAATTGGCAAGAATCCCTTGGCAGGTGAGCGTATTTGGGACCAACTATACCGATTGAACCGTCATGCCCGTAGTGGGCACTATATGATGGCAATTAGTGCTATTGACAATGCTTTGTGGGACATTCGGGGGAAATATTTTGAGGCTCCAGTATATCAATTACTCGGTGGACCCACCCGAGAATCTGTGCCAGTTTACGCTAGCACGCTGGGGCGATCAGTGCAACCAGAAGATATTCAAGCTACCGCCCAGGATTTTCAGAAAAAGGGTTTTACCGCCCAAAAATGGTTTATCCCCTACGGATCTGGAAATGGAAACAAAGGTTTGCAATTTAATATTGACCTAGTAAAGCAATTACGGCAAGCCGTTGGTGAAAATACTGATCTTATGTTTGATGCATTTAGTGGCTGGGATTTACCCTACGCCATTCGCTGGGCTAAGGCCGTAGAACCGTTCCACCCTCGTTGGATTGAGGAAGCCTTTTTAATGGAAGAACTGGATAGCTTTGTTAAGTTACGTCAGCAAACTTCCGTACCGATTGCCACCGGAGAACACTTTTACAACCGTTGGCAAGTACAACGCTTTCTCGAAGCCGGGGCCATCTCGGTAGTACAAGCTGATCCAGAATGGTGCGGGGGAGTATCCGAACTGACCAAAATTTGCACAATTGCTTCTGCTTACGGAGCACAAGTAATTCCTCACGGTCACAATCTACACGCTGCTCTGCACATAGTAGCTAGTCAGTCTCCCAGTGTATGCCCGATGGGCGAATTTCTCTACGACAAAATGCAGGGCTACTATTATTTTGAGCAAGAAGAACTACAGCCAGTGAACGGATCAATTACCTTACCTGACAAGCCTGGTTTCGGTTTATCCTGGGATGAAAGTAAAATCGAAGAAAAAGAATAAGTGATGAATGATGGCTAATGATTGATAGATTACCATTACTCACCATTCATTAAGTAGTTAAACCTTGCTCTTTGGCGCGTTTTTCCCACTGTTGGCGAGCGTGACGCTGCATATCTTCTACAGTATCACTCTCGTCTATTATCTCCATTCCCAGTATGGTTTCCAGCACGTCCTCGAGAGTAACCAAACCTACCACAGTGCCATATTCATCATGTACGATGGCGATATGCTCGCGTTGGGTTAACAACTTATCAAAAAGATTAGGTAAAATCTCCGTATCCAAAACACTTGGAATATCACGACGCAGTTTTTTCAAGATAAGTTGATGCTGGTCTTCCGCTAATCCGAGTAGCACTTCATCTTTGAGAACCAAGCCAATAATTTGGTCTTGACTTTCTTCAAAAATCGGAATGCGAGAAAATTGCATTGGTCTATTTTCCTGAAAGTAGTCTTGCAAGGTCTGATTGGCATCAGCTATCACCATGACTGCCCGAGGTGTCATTACGTCGCGTACTCTTAATTTATTAAGCCGCAACAAGTTCTTGATAATCTTAGACTCATCAGCATCAATGGCTCCACTTTCTTCACTGGCTTGTGTCATAGCCGTTAGGTCAGCACGACTTAGTACCGAACGTCCTTTATCTTTTTTCAGTCCTTTGGTAATACTTTGGCTAAGCCAAACAAAGGGTTTCAAGATAAAAACCATTACTCGTAGTGCTCGCACTGTAAATGGTGCTAACGTTCGCCAGTTATTAGCTCCGATAGTCTTAGGAATAATTTCCGACAATACCAATATGGCTAGAGTCATCACAGCTGCAATAATAGATTCCATTGACACACTAGTGAATCCCAAGTTAAGTTCAGTATTTCCGAATATCTGTCCTGCCTGCGCACCTACCCCAATAGCACCTACTGTATGAGCAATGGTATTTAGCGTAAGAATTGCCGAAAGTGGTCGGTCAATATCCTCTTGATATGATTTGAGCATCGTTCCTGTTGTTGTTCCTTCCTGAACTTGACGATTCACGTAGGAAGGAGTAACACTAAGGATAACTGCTTCTAAAATTGAGCATAAGAATGAGAAAGCAATGGAGAGTATGAAAAAGAATATGAGTAGTCCCATAATATTAGTTTAGTATATTAATCACCCAAATTAACTAAACTCTGCGCGAATGTTTTCATAGTGACTAGAATTTTTGCACGAGGTAGGAAGCCAGCTCCCCGCCTCTTCAGTATTTCAGCAGTCAGTAATTTAACCGGGCGCTGGATGCACTTGAGCCATTGAACAATTCAATCATTTAAGCAATCAAGTAAAACTTTTCTTACCTTTCCAACTTCATCTTATTTCACTACATCCATGAACCGACGAACTTTTTTACAACAATCTGGTCTTGCTACTGCTGCTATGGCTTCCTCTTCTTTCATTTCTCTCGAGACACTATTGGCACAGCCCCAAGCTCGGAAGTTTACTATGAGTCTCGATCCTGGGGCTATTGGGGTGAAAGCCAACCAAAACCAGCTTATTGAGTACGCTATTGAATATGGCTTTGAAGCAGTAACCCCCTACCCTGACTTTCTAGCTGAATTATCCGATGGGCAACGTAGCGATCTGTTAAGCAATATGCAAGACAAGAATATAACTTGGGGGGTAGCGAATCTGCCTGTGCAGTTTCGGGAAGATGAACAGACACTAAAGAAAGGGCTGAACGAATTACCTCGTCTGGCTGAAGGGCTACAGAAAGCCAATGCTACTCGAGTAAGCACTTGGATTATGCCTACCCACGCCGAACTAAACTATCTAAAGAACTTTAAGCAGCACACTGAACGATTGCGAGAAGTAGCCAAAATACTGGGAGATTATGGCTTACGATTTGGATTAGAGTACGTTGGACCAACTACCTTACGACATGCAAAAAAATACGCATTTGTTCACACGTTAGAAGAAACTCAAGCACTTATTGAAGAAATTGGCGAAGATAATGTGGGAGTAGTGCTTGATAGTTTTCATTGGTTCACAGCTGAAGAGGATGTAAAAGACATTTTGACGCTTACGAATGATGATGTAGTTGCCGGAGACTTAAACGATGCCCACGCTGGACGAAGTGCAGTAGAGCAAATTGATGGAGAAAGAGAGCTACCGATGGCTACCGGACTCATTGATACCCAAGCATTTCTGAATGCTTTAGTGAAGATTGGCTTTAATGGTCCGGTAAGAGCAGAACCCTTCAACCAAGCTTTACGCGATATGCCTGATGCAAAAGCAGTAGCTACTACCGCTGATGCCATGAAGAAAGCATTTAATTTGGTCAGTTAATCAATTAACTAAAAGAAATATTGGCTAGCCAGAACTTATTTGTAATTATAATAGTTACTTTGTTAACTATTGGTAAGTCTGCTATTTTCCTGAGTAAGCACAACTCTTTTCTGTGGCAGTTTTATAACTATCTTTTTATTACTGAAAAACTTATGAGTACCGAAGAAAAACAAAGTCATTTTATTGAGAAAGCTATCACATTATTGGAAAAGAAGGGCTATGATCAAATAAAAGCCAATCATCCCGGCTACGAGCAGCCCGGTAAATTTATTCAGCAGGGTACTAATGAAGAAATTATGCCGGACTTGACTGCTAAAACGCTACTGGGTAAAGATTATTTTAAAGTAGTAGAGGGAGATAAAGAACACGAGCAAGCAGTTGTAAGCAAGTGGAAGCTTTTTTCTAATATTGCCCAGATCAAAAATGGTCAGTTTTTTCTGCTAGTACCCTACGGAAAGAAGAAATATACTAAAGAACTAGTTGATCGCTATAATATTCAAGCGAACTTACTTTCTCTTTCTCGCTAGAGAAGGTTGTTAACCTTTATATGACCGGAGACAAAATTAAATTTTGTCTCCGGTTTTTTTATGCTCATTTTCTCTGTTGGCTGGCATAGCGTTTGTGATCTATAGGAAACACCTAGCCTATGCGACTCACTTTACTTCTGCTTCTTGTTTCAACTTCCCTTTTCGCCCAAAAACTACCTTCTGATTCGGTTCAACTCTGGTTGGTACAAACTACCGACGGAAATGAATACGTAGGCGAAATTATTGAGCAAACTGGTAACCAAGTCCGGTTATTAACCCGTAATCTGGGAGAAATAACAATAAAAAATAGCGACATTAAGTCAATGGAAACCGTGATACCCGAACGTTTTCTTACTAGACAATCCGCGAGGCGAGGGCCGTACAGCACCCGGTACTTTATTGCACCGAGTGGATACAATCTAGCACGAGGGGAAGGCTATTACCAGAATACTTGGGTGCTATTCAATCAGGCTAGAGTGGGGCTTACTGATCATATATCAGTTGGATTCGGATTAGTTCCTCTATTCTTGTTTGCTGGTGCACCTACTCCTATTTGGATAGCTCCCAAAGTCTCTATTCCCATTAGTCCTGATCGCGTGAATTTGGGTATCGGAGGACTAATTGGCACTGTACTTGGTGAGTCATCGACAGCCTTCGGTACTGTATATGGAGTGGGTACCTTTGGCTCCCGTAACAAAAATCTGTCTGTAGGCTTGGGTTACGGGTTTGCCGGTGGAGAACTATCAAATACCCCTTTAGTAACTATCAGTGGAACTGCCCCTCTTGGCAAACGATCTTTCTTTCTATCTGAAAACTATATTGTATCAGAGGGTAGCGAAACAGTGGTAATCGCATCATTAGGAGCCCGGACAGTAACTCGCACAGTATCTTTTGATTACGGACTTTTTCTCCCGCTTGTCAATAGTGACGTTTTTTTTGCTTTACCTTGGCTTAGCATTACGGTACCTTTTGGTAGATAATGCGAGTTAGGAGCTAAAATACGTAGAAGTACGTTTTGCTAAGTTTCCAAAATACGACTTCTATTGGAAGGTAGTTTCTAGCATTAGACAATCTATTGAATTTCTACTTAATTGGATCATTGAGTATGCAGACATTCAAAGAACGAGTAAAGTACGCTCTACTAAGGGGCTATTAGTGCATATTTTTGCAAAATTGCCGCGGCATTCGTCCCAAAAGAGCAAATTTGTTCAATTTAGCTCTTGATTCACTTATCTAATGTATTTTTACTTTAGTGCTTAGGAACGTAAACATCTTCCCAATAATTACCAGAAACAACGTTTCGTCTACTGGAAATGAGCCATTTTTGGTAGATATTTATTCATTTCCGGCGGAAACAAGTCACTTTTGATCATTTTCGGGTAATTTCCTTCGGTCGTTAGACTATTTCTCTTCAAATATTCCTTAAAAGCAGCGATCCGTTTTTTCATCTCACAGCTTCAACGTTAAACTAGCCCACTACACGCAGGGTTCTTCGGCACTTCTTACCCGCGTAAGATTTCTGACAAAGCAAGATTTTAAATGGTTGTTCTATTCGGTTACTTTGGTAGCTATACCATAAAGTAATCAGCTATGAATGTTGCCAAGTTAAACCAGAAAGAATTACTAGTTCAAGTAGATGTTGCCGTGCAAGCTGCTTTGCGCGTGCCCGAACTATTGCAGGCCTTTCAGTCAGCCGGTATTGATGAGAATAAGATTAAGGTAGGACTCACGCTAACAAAAGAAGTAACTACTTGGCAAGATCGGCAAACTGCTACTGCTAATAGTGTACGCCGTACACAGCAGAGCTTTCGAGCTGCTAAAGAAACTATTAACTCTCTTTACTTTCGGCACCTTGAGGCTGCCCGCTTTCTTTATCGAGATAATGAAGAGATGCAGTACACCCTACAAATGCTGGGGCCTCGTCAAACTCGCTATGCAGCTTGGTTTGAGCAAGTACGCACCTTCTACAATCACCTAGATGCTAAAGCTCTACAACCTTTTGGAGTGCCTACTAAAGAGGTGACTGAGATCAAGAAACTGCTGGAGCAACTTGCTGAGCTGCAGGTGCTACGCAATGATGCCAAACGCCAAGCTCAGCAGACCACCCATTACAAGCAAATGGCCGTGAATGACCTTCGCAACTGGTTCCGCCGCTTTATCAACGCTGCCAAGTTTGCCTGCCAAGATAACCCGCAACTATTAGAGTCCATGGGCATTGTGGTTCCGGCTAATTCATAGTATAAACCTTGATAAGACGAGAATTTTTATATGTCGCTACATGGATAGTATTTCTTCTACTTAAAGGAGTAGACTATCCTGGTAATAGCGTTTTTTTTGTATTGGTAACAATTGCCTTATGTGTTTTTTATCTCATCAGTAGTTTTAAAATTTTTAAAAGAAAAAAGGGAAGAGAATCAATAGTTCCCGCTTTGGCTGGGTTAGCAATAGTTACTTCATTAATTACAATACCTTTCAGCATTTTTTTGAGAAATTGGGAATGGTTAAGTTATCTGCCATTCATTAATATCATTTTTTCCACTATTCTCCTTGGAATAATAGGCACCAAGCGGATACGAAAGCAAAAAATTGAACAAGTCTATCAATCTACATTTCTCCGCACTTTATTAGTACTTATCATAACTAGTTTTTTTGCTTTCCGACCAATTAAAATTTCTTTTTACCGACAATCAATTATTTTTCTAAATGCTGGTCATGAAGATATTCAAAGCAACATGATAGCTGTTGACCTAGGCGAGAAGACAGATGAAGAGTTATCAAAGGGTAATTGTGATAGAGCAATAGAGCTCGCTTTAAAGTCCTACGAAGAAAGTTTGAAATGGCTTGGGATTTACAATGACACTCTGACTGAATATAATGTCAGCCAACTTTGGATGATTCAAGGAGCTTACACAAATGTTTATGACGCTTATAACTGTAAAGCTGAAAAACTCTATGATTCCAAGAATTACTCTAATGCACTTTATTTTAAAATAAAAGCAGATTCCTTCTTGAATATCAACCCTGTTGCTAGAAATGACTGGTGGAGAAATGAGAGGGCTACCTCTAAAAACGATATCGGGTTATGTTATGATAAGCTACACCAAAACGATTCGGCTGCTATTTATTTTATGAAAGCTGCCAAATATCATTCAGATACTATCAAAATACAAAATGTCAACCTAGCAACTTACTATAATAATCTTGCACGATCACTTGCTAGAGAACAGTATTGGAGCGAGTCTTCACAAGTTGCTAAGCAAAGTATACTAGTATTAGATAAAGATTCTATTTCTGAAGATAAGAACAACAGTTACACACGCTCTTATCTGCGGCTTGTGTATAACTCCTTAGCTGAGAACAAGCTACAAGAGGCAGAAAAATATCTTTCAAACATCAAAAACTATCTAACTCCTACTAAAGAAGGTGAATATTATCTGTATCAAGCCATTCTTGCAAACAGCTTAGAAAATCCTTTACAGGCTGTGAATTACGCAGAAAAGGCTAAAAAACTCTTTATAGATCTAGCTGGAGAAAAAAATCCAAATGTTGCAACATGCTATACTATTCTTTTTGATGCTTGGATGAGTATTCCAGATTATGACTCTGCATATATTAATATTCAGAGAGGAAAAGAAATTGCAAAAGAAAATTACAGTATTAACTCAGCTAAATATGCTGAGTTTACAAACAAGGAAGCTTACTACCTTTTTTTAACAGGACACTATTTGGAATCTTTAGATAAGTTCTTAGATGTAAAAATAGCTTTCTAGACAGAATTTGGTGATGAGAGTACTAAGTTACCGGAAATTTTTTCATCAATCGGACGAATAAATATTGACATACACAACTATGATAAAGCAAAGCAATTTGCCAACCAAGGTTTACGACTCGCAAACTCACTTAAGCTAATTACCGATGATCGAGCTTCTAATTTTCTCAATGATATCGGTTATGTTTTTTATTCAACTGATAATGACTTAGCTGCTGATACTTTGTATCGGAAAACAATAAAACTGAATATCAAGGCAAAAAAAGACTCCAGCTTAGCAGTTGCTAGTGCCTTAAATGGTCTTGGTCTTTTAAAAATGAGAAAATCTAAATATCAGCTCGCAGATTCACTATTTAACCGTTCTCTAGATATTTACAGATACCATTTTTCAAATTTACACCCCAGCATTGGCGTTGTTTTATTGAATAAAAGCCAATTAAGTATGAAGAGAAAAGAAGTGAACGATGCTTTGTCCTTAATCAACCAAGCTCTCGATAATTACACTCCCTTTCATCGCAATGATCACCCAATAATTGGTGATATGCTATATCAAAAAGGCTCTATTCTAACAATGAAAGGAGATTTCACAAATGCTGTGAAATTTTTAAGCGATGCCTTAAAAATATACAGTGATGATTCTGAGTTTCATCATCAAAAAATCAGGAAAATAAATATTCAATTACGAAGTATAGAAAATATCAGGAGATAAAGCTATTTACAAACACTTGTCTAAAGCAGACTTTTATCATCTTCCAAGCTGACCTTGGTCATAGTAGTTTAAATTAAGTGAGGTTACTATATGGCAAAGATCAACGCCATGACACCCGTAAAGTCTATTCTCCTAGCTACTGATTTCTCCGATCATGCTGATAATGCTTTGGCTTACGCTCTCAAGTTAGCCGAACATTTAGAATCCAAGCTTTATATTTTGCACGTTTGCCGCATTCCGAGTGCCGCTAATTCGGCTTACCCTGCTGGCTACTACGATGCGGTGAATATGGATGAAATACAGCGAGAAGCTGATCAAAGTATGAATCAGCTAAAGCAAGATTTTTTATCATCAACTGCCGTAGAATACCAGTGTGTCACCCGGCCGGGGCAGCCTTCAGAAACAATTCGGGAAGTAGCCCAAGAGTTAGCCGTAGACCTCATTGTGATGGGCACTCGTTGGGCCACCGGCTTATCAGAGTGGCTAGGCAGTGTCACTACTGATGTGGTGGAAAAATGTGACTACCCAATATTGGCTATTCCTAGCAATGTGGAGTTTGAGCCACCTCGCAAATTTCTACTCACGACTAATCTCACCAAAATGTCTTCCTTAACGGCACTAGATAAGATAAAGCAGTTAGTTCATCGGTTTAATGCAAAACTGGATGTACTGTATATTCGCCCGCACAAGAAAGAACTCACAACCGAGCAGTTACATTTCCAAAATGCATTAGAAAATTACTTTGCCGATACCCCCCATCATTTACATACCCTAGTTTGCGACGATGTGAATGAAGGCATCCATCGCTACTTAGCACAACATGAAATGGATGTACTAACGATGATTCCTCAACAGCGCAATTTCATCGAACAACTGTTTCAGGCGAGCAAAACTCGACATATGCTTTTCCACACCCGTATTCCACTTCTGGCAATTCCTAACTAACTAGTATTTATAGCAAGCAACACCACGAAGTCAATAGCATTGAACTTACGTTCAGATCAGTTTCATCATCTAACGATTAAGAAGCATTATGACCACAACCTATCTAACCTTCAGCACCTTGCATTTCTGCAGGCAATCTGCTACTTTCTAACGAAGCGTTTAATCAGCATTTACTATGCCTTCCAATACCATCCAACTGAGAGTGTACGAGTTCCTAAAAGACTACGCCCCGTTTAGTTACTGTTCAGCTGAATTTGTGAAAGAGTTGGCCGGCCTCACCCAGATTCAGTATTACCAACCTGAAGAGTTGGTCTTCAACGAAGGCGATCTGCCCGCTACCCACTTTTTTGTAGTGAAACAAGGAGCAGTGAACTTACTTCAGAAAGGAGAGTTAATGGATCGCTGTGGCGAGGGGGATGTTTTTGGAGTTCGCTCACTAATTACTAATCAAAACTACGCACTTACCGCCCAGACACAGGAAGAAACCCTGCTTTACGCCCTACCTGTGCAGCAGTTTCGCCCTACCCTTACTGATAACCCTCAGGTAGCCTTGTTCTTTGCTGCGGGTCTAGCTCGTCAAACTTCACCATCGCCAGACGAAGAGGCACAATCTAAGACTGAGATTGCTCCAGCTATCCCCACATCACTTAATCAGATCCTACCATCGGCTTCATTTCAGCAGTTACTAACTTGCCCCCCGGACACTCCTCTACAACAAGCAGCACAACAAATGTCTGACTGGCGAGTCGGTTCAATCATTGTCACCGATCAGCAACAACATCCGGCGGGTATTATCACTGATACCGACCTGCGCGATTGGGTAGCAACGGGTAAGCTACCGTTATCCGCTCCAGTTTCCAAGATTATGAGTCACCCTGTCATAACAGTAGGGCAACAGAGTAGTGTGGCTGATGTGCTTATCCGTATGATGCAGCATAACGTTCATCACGTTTGCATTACCAAAGATGGTAACACTCAAAGCCCAGCCATGGGAATCATTACGAACCACGACCTGCTCTTACTTCAGGAAAATAATCCTGCAATTATTTTGCGGGAACTCCACAAAGTCAAGGATGCTGAAGGGCTGGCTAACCTTCGCCATCAAGCGGAAACTATTGTAGAACAATATTTAACGCAAGGCATTGCTATTCCTACAATTGCCTCCCTTATTACCGTTATCAATGATGCTCTCATTGCTAAAAGTGTAGCTTGGGCGCAAGATTCACTTCAAGAGAAAGGGTATTCTCCACCCAACTCTAACTTTTGCTGGCTATCATTAGGTAGTGAGGGGCGAGAGGAACAGTTGCTTCGTACTGATCAAGACAGTGCATTAGTATACGAAGATCCACCTGCTGAAGAAGCAGAAGCTACGCAGAATTACTATCAAGAATTGGCTAAACAAGTAGTAGCTACTCTAGAGCAGTGTGGTTTTGATCGCTGTCCAGCCAATATGATAGCGAGTAATCCTCAGTGGTGTATGCCAATGAAGGATTGGAAAAAACAATTTGGTACTTGGATTCAGGTACCCGATAGCCAAGCTCTGCTCAATGCGGCTATTTTCTTTGATTTCCGGGCTACGGCCGGAGATGCTACCCTAGCCAAGACGCTGCGAGAGTTTATATTCGACCAGACTGAGGCTCAATCGCTATTTATGCACCATATGGCAAATAATGCGCTACTCAATCCGCCTCCGCTGAGTTTCTTCCGTAAGTTTGTGGTGGAGAAAAGCGGTGAACACAAAGACAGTTTTGATATTAAGCGCCGAGCTATGATGCCCCTAACCGATGCCGCCCGAGTAATCGCTTATGAAGCTAAACTTCTTCATGCGACTAATACTCGCCAGCGGTTTGAGCAAGTGGCCGCCTCAGACTCCGCTCACGCAACGCTCTACCGAGAAGCAGCCGAGGCTTATGACAAGCTAATGGAAATACGCGCACGAGAGGGCTTGCATCAACAAGATTCCGGTCGATATATTGACCCGGCAGCATTGAGTCACTTAGAACGAGAGCTGCTTCGATCCATCTTTGGAGTCATCCGAGATGTTCAGCAGGTGCTACGTCATCGTTTTCAGCTAGACTACTTTCGCCGATGAAGTGGTTTCGTCGTTCGCCTCCACCCGATACTCCCCCACCCGACTTTATCGTCCAGTACCAGCAGGCAAGTCGGACTAGGCCCGATCCTAAACAACCCATCCGGGAAATCTGCTTTGTAGTATTTGATACCGAGACTACGGGGCTTAACCCAAAGAAAGATTTGTGGCTATCACTAGGCGCAGTGGTAGTACAGAAGCGATCAATTTGGGTTGATCGGAGCTTGGAGTTCACTCTCCAGCACCAGGACATAGATATTTCAGAACAAGTGGCGATACATGGTATCACTCAGAACTTTCTTGCTGAAGGCATTTTAGAAGTAGATGTACTAAAGCATTGGCTATCATTCATTGAGAACTCAGTACTAGTAGCCCACCACGCCGCTTTCGACCAGCAAATTATCAATGAGGCACTCCGCCGTCATTTCGGTCAGTACAAAGTGCGACTCCGTAATCCGGTATTAGACACCGCCCAACTGGCTCAACGCCTTGATCGTTTCAATACAATTCCTGAAGCCCAAAACCCAGCTCACTACGGTTTGGATCATCTATGCCAACGTTTTGGTATTGCGCTTAATGATCGTCACACTGCCGCTGGAGATGCGCTACTGACCGCTCAACTGCTACTAAAATTATTGGTTCAGGCTGAGCAACGAGGTATTCGTACCCATCGGCAATTACTTGGGCGATAGAAGTTTTTCTGATATATCTTCACTTATTACTAAGCGTATATAACGGCCGATGGTATTCAATAAATTAACAAGAATAGTTATGCGAAAACCTTCAACAAAGAATTTGAATGCCTTACCCAAGCCGACTGAACTGCAACGAATATGCAAGTCTATATCAGCTATTGAAGCAATATTATGCCCTGAGTGGGAGGATAGATATTTTTCTTATCAAAAGCAGTGGAGTGAAACTGAAGAGTGTTGTGAAATGAGAAACGGCGAAGGAGATCAGATGCTTATTCTTTTTGGTTCCAAGGGAACGGTAATCAATGGATTTGCCCATGAGAGTTCTATGAACGGCTGGCAACAGATTGAAATTGAGGAGAAGAAAAGCTTACTCCAGAGAATGATTGGAAAAAAAGCACAACCAAAGATTGAGCGCATTCAACATATATGGAACGGCGTAACTGAAGGATTACCCCAGGCATTTCAAGAATTTATGTTTGGGGAAACCGTCCGCAGTATAGGAACCACTTTTTGTATTTGGGCAAACCGAGACGATCATCAATGGAAGATCGGAAATATTTTATTTCCCGAAGACGATTATTCTGATGGCTTAGAAGAACTATTGGCATTACTAAATGGCGATCCAGTAACCTACCGGAGTTGGGCGATGGAATACTACGAATTAGATAAATTAAATCTAGAATCGGTTAGATCCATCTATGATCAACAACTCATTAATGAGGAGTTAGTGAATAAGTTAAACCCCGATTTACAAGACATTGATAGACTAAAGTCTGATCTAGAAGAAATCGGGGTTGCAAGTAAATTATGAAAAAACCGAGAGCTTAGCTTCCTGTAGGCCGTAGGTCGGTGATCAGGCAATTTTTGAGGGCATTTACCAGTAACTCCGAGCCGATGAATAGAGGAGTTCTCTCGTGCAGGCAATTAGGCGGTAAGTCTAGTATTCGCCGTTTACCATCAGTGGCTTGCCCGCCCGCTTGCTCTACAATAAACGCGAGCGCATTGCATTCGTAGATGAGTCTGAGTTTACCGTTAGGATTAGTTCGGGTAGGCGGATATAAATAAATTCCTCCCTTCAACAGATTCCGGTGAAAATCCGCAACCAGTGAGCCAATATAACGCGAAGACATCTCCCGTCGGTAGCAAAACTTAATATACTCCTGGATACCCCGGTCAAACTGATGGTAATTGCCTTCGTTGATAGAATATAGCTTTCCATCATTGGGAGTTTTTATATCAGGGTGCGACAAAAAGAACTCACCCAGCGAAGGTTCATAAGTAAACCCATTCACTCCGCAACCAGTGGTGTACACCAGCATGGTAGATGAACCGTACAGCACATATCCTGCGGCCACTTGTTCATTACCTGACTGAAGTAAGTCTTCATTTTTCACTTTCGTGCCCCGACGGGATTTTCGGCGGTAGATGGAAAAAATTGTCCCGATAGAGACATTAGCGTCAATGTTAGATGAACCATCTAACGGATCAATAGCGACAATGTAGCTAGCATCCCGATTCATAGGAATAAGCAATTCGTCTTCTTCCGAAATCATAGCGCAGACTTCTCCCCCGTTACGAAAGGCCCGGGTAAAGCGAATGTTCGCAATTACATCTAACTTTTGCTGAGATTCCCCCTGAACATTTTCCCGTCCAAAGGCTCCTTCTATTCCAAGCAATCCCGAGCGACTGATCTCTTTGTGAACAATCTTGGCAGCTAAAGCAATATCACGTAACAATTGGGAAAGCTCACCACTGGCATAAGGGAACTCGTCTTCCTTTCGTTTAATGAACCGATCGAGGGTTACCCCAACGGGCTGACCTAGTTGTTGAGAAGAATCAGTTTCGGTTTTTATCGGATATACATTCATGTTGGTTGGTATTAGGGGTTAGGTTTTGGGTCGCTGTGGAACGGGGATGGAAAACCGGAGACCGGAATTTTCTGATTTCTAATTATCTCTGCAAATCACCACTTTCTTAGTTTCTACTATTTTTCAAAGAGTCACCAATTTTCATCACTCCTTTATTCATCATTAGTCATCAATCATTGTGAAGGTGGGGTGCACCGGACATGATTTCTGCATCTGCGTATTCCAGAAACTGATCAAAATTATCCATGAAGGCCTGAGCTAAGTGATTGCTCGTTTGGTAAAATGCATCATCATCGTTCCACATAGCTCGCGGGCTTAGCACTTTGTGTGGCACACCCGGACAAGAGTTCGGAATCTCTACCCCAAAGATAGTATGCTTACGAAAGCCTACCTGGTTCAAGTCACCGTTCAGCGCAGCGGTAATCATCGCTCGAGTGTAAGAAAGCTTAATTCGCTCCCCCACCCCGTAAGCACCGCCCGACCAGCCGGTGTTGATTAACCAAATATTCACCTGGCTTTCGTCCATCTTCTTACCCAGCATTTGAGCGTAAACAGTGGGATGCAACGGCAAAAACGGAGCTCCAAAGCAAGCACTAAAGGTAGTCTGAGGCTCTTTTACTCCTTCTTCTGTACCGGCGACCTTAGCGGTGTATCCGGAAATAAAGTGATACATCGTCTGTCCTTTGTTTAAGCGAGAAATTGGTGGAAGTACACCAAACGCATCGCAAGTGAGGAAAAAGATGTTATTAGGAATGCTACCTATCGATGGGCTTAGAGCATTATCTATATGATGAATCGGGTAGGAAGTCCGCGTATTCTGGGTGATGGAAGTGTTAGTATAATCAACTTCCCGCTTACCAGGATAAAATCGGGTATTCTCCACAATAGCCCCATAACGGATGGCATCATAAATCTCTGGTTCCTTCTCCCGGGTTAGATCAATGACTTTCGCGTAGCAACCACCTTCAAAATTGAAGATGCTATCTTCCGCCCAGCCGTGCTCATCATCACCAATAAGATCCCGTTCAGGATCAGCTGACAGCGTAGTTTTTCCAGTGCCAGATAGCCCGAAGAACAAGGCAGTATCTCCTTTCTTTCCTTGATTGGCCGAGCAGTGCATAGAGAGTACATTCTCCCGCAACGGTAAGCGGAAGTTTAGTACGGAGAAAATGCCTTTCTTGATTTCTCCCGCATAACCTGTTCCTCCGATCAGAATCATATTTTTCTTTAGGTTGATAATGGCAAAATTCTCTTGCCGAGTGCCATCAGTCGCAGGATCTGCTTTGAATTCCGGGATGTGAATAATTGTGAACTCTGGGATAAAGTTTTCTAATTCGCTATCAGTAGGGCGCAAGAACATATTGTAGCAAAACAGATTATGCCACGCTTGGGTAGTAAACACTCGGATGTTCAGTCGGTAGGCTGACTCGGCGCAAGCATAAGCATCACGCACGTAGACTTTGTTTTGCTGCAACTCTCTTACCATGCGTTGCTGCAAAGCATCAAATTTAGCAGGATCAAAGGGTTGATTGATGTCTCCCCACCATACGTGTTTTTCTGTAATAGTATCTTTTACCAAGTAACGATCTTTAGGAGAACGCCCAGTAAACTGACCTGTATCGCACATAATTGCGCCAGTGCTAGTAAGTTTTCCTTCCTTGTTGGCCAGAGCTTCTTCGATAAGCTCATTTGGCGAAAGCTGATAGCGAAGGTTAATTGGCGGAATTCGTTCAATAAGACTCGTATCACGACCTGTTGCTGTGGATGGAGAATTTATAACATCAATCATGGTTGTATCATTAAAGGTTTTCAAATAGCTGACTTCTTACTTTTAGAATGATTGATGATTAGTGAGCAATGCTTAAATTCCTCATTAATCATCAATCATTAGTTATTACTCACCAGTCATTAGTCACCATTTAGTGAGTAAATTGAGCCGTTTCGGTACTTCCTTCCATGGCGGTAGTGGAAGACTGACCGCCCTGAACTAAGTTTTGAATAGCATCAAAATACCCGGTTCCTACGAATGCCTGATGCTTAACCGCTCGGAAACCGTCGGTTTGTAAGGCAAACTCTCGCTCTTGCAGAGCTGAGTAGCCCGCCATACCGTGCTCTTTATATGCCTTGGACAGCTCAAACATAGAAGTATTCAGCGCGTGGAAACCAGCCAGCGTAATAAACTGGAATTTATATCCCATCTCGGCTAGCTCCTCTCGGAACGTTTCCATCTCGGCCTGGCTTAGATTAGCAGCCCAGTTGAAGGATGGTGAGCAATTGTAAGCCAGCATTTTGCCTGGATATTTTTCGTGAACGGCTTCAGCAAACTCGCGAGCGTATCCTAAGTCAGGATTAGAGGTTTCCATCCAAATCAGATCAGAGTATGGAGCGTAAGACAGTCCGCGGGCAATACCCTGCTCAATGCCGTTGTTTACATGAAAGAATCCTTCTGTAGTACGCTCTCCCGTAATGAACTGGTGATCGCGTTCATCAATATCAGAAGTAATTAATGTAGCAGCATCAGCGTCGGTACGGGCGATCAGTACGGTAGGAACGCCCATTACATCGGCAGCCAGGCGGGCAGCAACTAGTTTGTTGATAGCTTCTTGCGTAGGTACCAGAACCTTTCCGCCCAGGTGACCGCATTTTTTGGCTGAGGATAATTGGTCTTCGTAGTGAGCCGCCGCTGCTCCCGCTTCTATCAATGATTTCATTAATTCAAAAGCATTCAGATTTCCACCAAATCCCGCTTCAGCATCTGCAATGATGGGAACCATCCAATCAATATCTCCTTCTCCAGTTACCGATTGAATCTGGTCACGACGGAGCAAAGAATTATTAATTCGCTTTACTACGCTAGGAACTGAGTTAGCCGGATACAATGACTGATCGGGATACATCTCACCAGCCAGATTAGCGTCGGCGGCTACCTGCCAGCCACTAAGGTAGATTGCTTCCAGTCCGGCAGTTACTTCCTGAACCGCTTGGTTACCAGTGAGCGCACCTAGTCCGGCAATAAACGGTTGTGTGGTCAGTTTCTTCCAGAATTTTTCGGCACCATTTCGAGCCAGGGTGTATTCGATAGTTAATGAACCGCGTAGCTTAAGTACGTCTTCAGCAGTGTACGGTCGTTCGATGCCTTTCCACCGGGGGTTCAAAGTCCAGTCTTCGTACAGATTAGGAGTTTTGGAGGTTTCCATGATTTTTGCGTTTAAGAGTTCGTTAAATGATTGAGTAATTTTAGGATTGAAAATAAGAGTCCTGATATCGTCTTTTCTGACGATGAGTTTTTTTTAGAAAATATTAGCGTTGTGATACACTGAGCTTGATTTCTAGCAAGTTTTAGATTAGCTCATACGCAGGTACGGTGAGAAACTCAATGAAATCTTTGCTGTAAATGAGTCGGTCAAAGATGTCAATAGCTTCAGGGAAGCGACCATTTTGGTATGCTTCTTTACCTATGTAGTCCTTAATCTTTTCCAGTTCTTCGGCTTTCAATTGCTCGTAGAGTTTGTAGGTAATGATTCGCCCGTCGTCTAGCTTTGCCTCATTTTTAATCCACTGCCAGATTTGGGTTCGAGAAATCTCAGCGGTAGCTGCATCTTCCATCAGATGATAGATAGCGGCGGCTCCGTTGCCCCTCAGCCAGCTTTCTATGTAAAGGATTCCCACGTTAATGTTCATTCGCAGCCCAGCTTCAGTGATTGTACCTTCGGGTAACTCGATCAGATCAGCCGCCTGAATGGTAAGATCGTCTAGTTTTTTGCTAATCTGATTCTCAGCGGACATATGTTCGTCAAATACTTCTTTGGCTATCGGGACTAGTCCGGGATGGGCTACCCAAGTACCATCGTGTCCATTACGTACTTCAGTAAGCTTATCCTGCCGCACTTTCTCAATAGCCCGCTGATTCGCCTCCTCGTCATTCTTAATCGGAATTTGAGCGGCCATCCCACCCATCGCATGTACGCCTCGGCGGTGGCAAGTCTGAATTACCAATAGTGAATAGGCTCGCATAAATGATACGCCCATAGTAACCTGCGAACGGTCAGGCAACACAAAACCGGGTCGGTTACGGAATCGCTTGATGAAAGAGAAAATATAGTCCCAGCGACCACAATTTAGTCCCGCTGAGTGCTCCCGTAGTTCGTACAAAATTTCATTCAGCTCAAAGCTAGCCAATATAGTCTCGATCAACACGGTAGCTTTGATAGAACCTTGCGGAATATTTAGATAATCTTGAGCAAAGACAAATACCTTGTTCCACAGCCTCGCTTCTAGGTGGCTTTCCATTTTAGGAAGGTAGAAATAAGGCCCACTACCATTTTCCAGCAAATATTTAGCATTGTGGAAAAAGTAAAGTCCAAAGTCAACCAGGCTACCGCTCATTAGCTCGCCGTCTACTAAAATATTTTTTTCCAGCAAGTGCCAACCACGAGGTCTAACCAGCAATGTGGCGACTTCATTGTTTAAAGAATACTCTTTTCCATTTTTTGGATTAGTAAACGAAATAGTTCGGCGGATGGCATCGCGCAAGTTGATTTGCCCTTCAATAATATTTTGCCAGGAGGGCGAGTTACTATCTTCTAGATCAGCCATAAACATATTGGCTCCTGAGTTCAGCGCATTGATGATCATCTTCCGATCTACTGGTCCGGTGATTTCTACTCGTCGGTCAAGCAAATCTTGGGGCAATGGAGCTACCGTCCAGTCACTCTCACGAATATTTTTGGTTTCAGGAAGAAAATCTGGTGACTTCCCAGCATCCAGAGCCGCTTGGCGTTCTTCTCGTTTGGACAATAAACTCTGACGTTCTGCATCAAATCGTTGATGCAACTGCATCAAAAACTCGGTGGCTTCCGGAGTGAGAATTTCAGCGTAGGCTTCGGTTACGTCCGCAGTGATGGTCATGGCTTCGTGGGTAGTGTTTTCTAAAGTTTCTTGCATGGCAGTATTAGTTTCGAAGTTCTAAATAGTTAGCGAACAATACAAATATAGTAAATTTTTTCATTTAGCGAAATTTCGCTAATAAATTTTTTTCACAAATTTTGCTTATTTTTCGGTATGATAGACGAACAAAGCAGCCTAAAATTCATTTTTGGACTGAAAGTCAGAGAGTTACGATTAGAAAATGATCTGTCATTTCAAGAGCTTTCAGCCGCCACTGGGCTGTCTATTTCTTATTTGAGCGAGATTGAGAAGGGAAAAAAGTATCCTAAGGGTGATAAAATTTTGCAATTAGCTCAGGCTCTTAGGGTGGAGTACGACCAATTAGTCTCCTTGCGCGTCTCGAAGCGATTGGCTCCAATTGTCCGCGTGCTGCAATCCGATTTCTTCCGAGAGTTTCCTTTGGATATGTTCGGGTTGGATGCCCAAAAGATTATTGAACTTATCTCGGGGGCACCCGAAAAGATCAATGCTTTTTTGAGCACCCTGCTTCAGTTGGCTCGGCATTACGAAATGCGAACCGATCAGTTCTATGGAGTGGCTCTACGGGCTTATCAGGACTTGTACGATAACTACTTTCCCGACATAGAAGAAGCCGTAGAACAATTTCGGGAAGATTACTCTTTCACCAAAGAGATACCAGTCACTTCATCAGCACTGGAGAGCATTCTACAAGATCAGTTTGGTACTAAAATCAACCGTAGCGAACTTCCTAAATCTCCGGTGCTTAATCACGTTCGCTCAATGTTTCATGCGAAACGTAAAGAACTAATGATTAACAGTGGGCTTACTACTGCTCAGGAGAATTTTCTGATGGGTCGCGAACTAGCCTTTCAGTACTTAAAACTTAAAGACCGCCCCCAGGCAACTCCTCCTCAACAACCGGGTACTTTTGAGGAACTACTGAATAATTACAAAGCCTCTTATTTTTCTGCTGCTCTGCTATTAGAGAAAAAAACCATCATTCAGGACGTCAAGCGCTTTGCCCGATTGCGGAAATGGAACGAAACGGCTTTACTCCAGTTTTTGAAAAAATACGAGGCCACTCCGGAAATGCTATTCCAGCGGCTGACTAATATTTTGCCGACCTATTTCGGTATCAAAAACCTGTTTTTTCTGCGATTTATAGGCACGGATGATTTCTCTAACTATGAATTGAATAAAGAATTGCATCTCTCGCAATTTCACAGCCCACACGCCAACCAGTTGAACGAACACTACTGTCGGCGGTGGATTTCCATAAACATTATTAAAGATTTACGTAGTCAGCAACGATTAGAACCGAAGCAGCGAGTGATGGCCGGTAGCCAAATTTCTAAATACTGGAAAACAGCGAATCAGTACCTATGCTTATCAATTGCAAAATCGAATGAATCTAATCCAGACGAAAGCATTAGTGTTACCGTAGGTTTTTTAATTGATAGCAAGCTAAAAAAGCAGATTCAGTTTTTGAGCGACCCGAACTTAGTAACCAAAACCGTACACACTACCTGCGAGCGTTGCGCCATTTCTGATTGTCAGGTAAGAATGGCTCCTCCGCTGGTTATTGAGCAGGAAAACCGCAGAGCTATGGTACAGAAAGAACTTAACAAAATAATGAGTAATTAACCAATAAGTTGTTCATCCACACCGCAAGGTGCGCAGCGACCGCAGTCATTACTCATTCATCACTATCAATTGCCATGCAACAACCTTCACTAAAATCTGCCCTGCTAATACTCTTTGCGGTTTTTGCTTTTTTATTGCAGTTTCCGCTGATTTCTATTGCTAACCAAGAGCATATGATCAGCAATATTCCACAGTTGTACCTGTATATTTTCGGTACCTGGCTGCTGATGATTGTGTTGCTGGGTATTTTGCTAGAGCGAAACCGCCTGAACCCGTAATGTATGACTTGGCCGTGGTTAATTCTTATAAGCTCCGTACTCTATCTCACTCTTCTATTTGGGATAGCCTATATGGGTGAACGGCAAGCCCGGCGAGGTCGTAGTCTGGTCAATAACCCTTACATTTATTCACTATCATTAGCTGTATTCTGTACTGCCTGGACCTACTACGGAAGTGTGGGACAAGCTGCCCAACAAGGCATACCTTTCTTAACAACCTACCTAGGCCCTACCCTGATGGCACCGCTTTGGTGGATTGTATTGCGGAAAATTATTCGGATTTGTAAAGTGCAGCGCATCACGACCTTAGCCGATTTTATTTCTGCCCGCTACGGCAACACTATTTGGCTAGGAGTGCTGGTAACTACAGTATGCGTCTTAGGTATTTTACCCTACATATCCATTCAGCTTAAAGCCGTTGCTACCAGCCTTGATATTCTGTTAGAAAACCCTGCGCCCGACAAATCCGTGACAGGATTTGCCACCGATCCAGCCCTATTTATTACCATAGCATTGGCGGGGTTTACCATTTTATTTGGCACCCGTCGGGTAGATGTTACCGAACGACACGAAGGAATGGTTACCGCTATTGCGTTTGAGTCACTATTCAAGTTATTGGCTTTCCTAGCAGTAGGAGCCTACATTACTTTCGGGATTTTCAATGGATTTGGCGATATATTTTCCCAAGCATCAGAGTTACCTTCGCTTCGAGAGTTATTCACGCTGGATGAAAGCCAGTACGCCGATTGGTTTTGGCTGACGCTGGTAGCCATGTTTGCTATTTTTTTATTACCTCGTCAGTTTCAGGTAGCTGTGAAGGAGAATGTAGATGAAAACCACCTACGGCGAGCTATCTGGCTTTTCCCCCTTTACCTAATTCTTATTAACCTATTTGTATTACCCATTGCACTAGGGGGAAACTTACTTTTTCAGGGACAATCGGTTGATGCTGATACCTATGTATTGGCTATTCCTCAGTTCTTCAGTCAGAATGGGCTTACTCTGTTTACTTTTCTAGGCGGACTTTCGGCGGCTACCAGTATGATTATCGTATCTACAATTGCACTGAGTACAATGGTTAATAATAACCTATTGGTTCCCATTTGGCTCTCTGGTAAGTCATTGCAGGAGCTAAAGCGAAAGCGTATCAATCGTGCCCTGCTCAACAGCCGTCGCCTCACCATCATTGGTATTTTGTTATTTGCTTACTTGTACTTCAAACTAGTAAGTGGACAGTTCTCTTTAGTTTCTATTGGTATTGTTTCCTTTGTAGCGGTGGCTCAACTGGCTCCTGCAACTTTAGGGGGGCTTTTTTGGAAACGAGGTACTCATGCAGGTGCTTTTAGCGGACTACTCGTTGGGTTTGGAGTTTGGTTTTATACCTTGATTTTACCCACCATTGTGCAAGCCGAGCTACTTCCGGCTGATTTTCTAGAAAATGGTTTGTTCGGAATATCAGCCTTACGCCCTCAATCTTTATTCGGCTTAACGGTTTTTTCTCCACTTTCTCAAGCAATCTTCTGGAGTTTACTCCTTAACACTGGCTGCTACGTTGGGGTGTCATTATGTACGCGCATCGGCGTGAGCGAACGCAAGCAAGCAGAATTGTTTGTGGATATTTTTCGCTACTCACCCCGCACAGCTTCTGCCCTGGAAGGAATGAAAGTGGTTCAGGCTGCCGATATCCAGGAACTACTCACTAAATTTTTAGGCACACGCCAAACAGAGGCTTCTTTAAAAACCTTTTACCGCCAGTACCAGACTAGCTACCAACCGAAAGCCGATTATCGCCTGGTAAGCTATGCCGAGCGTTTACTAGCCGGAGTAATCGGTTCAGCCTCAGCGCACGTGATGGTAATGTCGGTAGTGAGAAAAGACGATTTGCGACTGGAAGACCTATTTCAGGTGCTGGATGAATCTCAGCAATTGGTATACGCTAACCAGAAGCTCAAGCAAAAGTCAGAAGAATTGGAACAATTAAGTCATCAGCTGAAGCGAGCCAACGAGGAGTTAAAAAAGATAGATCACCTAAAAGACGAGTTCATCTCGACAGTTACTCATGAGATGCGTACTCCTATTACGTCTATCCGGGCTTTTTGTGAAATACTTCAAGACTCTCCTGAGTTATCTGACGACGAACAAGAACAATTCCTGACTACAATTATCAAGGAAACAGACCGGATGGAGAGACTCATTAATCAGGTGCTGGATTTAGAAAAGTTTGAGTCGGGAAAACAGAAGCTCAACTTGCAAGAAGTAGCGATGAACGATATCATCCAAGATGCCCTAAAAAGTGTTTCACAGCTCCTGAAAGAAAGAGGCGTTACTATTCAGGTTAACTTATCTGCTAATCTGCCTCCGGTGCAAGCCGACCCGGATCGCTTGACTCAAGTAATTCTCAATTTAATTTCTAATGCCATTAAATTTTGTGACTCGGACAACGGACAGGTGCGAATTTCGTCTTATCTAGTAGACGGAGTGGTGAAAGTCAATGTATTAGATAATGGTAAGGGAGTACCGGCAGAAAGTCAGGAGATGATTTTTGAAGGTTTTTTTCAGGCGCATGACCAAACTACTAAGAAACCAATAGGTAGCGGTTTGGGGCTTACCATCAGCCGAAAAATTATTGAGCACCACCAAGGTAGACTGTGGGTGGAAAGTGAACCTAACCAAGGGGCTAAGTTTTCGTTTACATTGCCAGCTCCGCGCACTGCAAAGAAATTAACGTACTAATGAAAAAAATCTTAATTGTAGACGACGAACCTAATATTCTGCTCTCACTGGATTTCCTGATGAAAAAGAATGGCTTTGAAGTATTTATCGCCCGCGATGGTGAGGAGGCTCTGGATATTGCCCAACGGGAAAAGCCAACCATTGTCATTCTGGATATTATGATGCCCAAAGTAGATGGCTACGAAGTCTGTCAGTTTCTGAAATCTCAGGCTGATTTATCCCACGCTCGGGTTATTTTTCTAAGTGCCAAGAGTAAAGATACCGATATTCAGAAAGGCTACGATGTAGGTGCCGATTTGTACGTTACCAAACCCTTCTCCACCCGAACATTGGTAAAACAAGTAAAAGAGTTAGCTTAGCACCTATCTATCCTCAGTCAAATATTCATTTGCCTTACAACCAATTTATCACCACATCTGTCATTTATTCAGAAGTAAATAGTCACTATAAAACCTACCATGAAAGGATACATAGCCTTACTAATTGGGCTTTTTTTGTCAAGTTGTGCCAATGGACAGGTCAAAAAGGCCGAGAATGGAATTGATCACTCTACTGTTGAAATTACCGATAAACAGTCTAAACTGATTTTTAAAAACGCCCGACAATTCCCGAACAATACCGAACTTTCAATTGCCTTTATTCACCAAGGGAAAACCAAGTTTGTTGGAGTCAAAAGAATGAATGATACCATTAAGATTCGTAAAAATCATCAGAGTGTTTTTGAGATAGGCTCTATAAGCAAAGTATTCACATCTTCATTATTGTCCAGCTTTGTATTGAATAAAGAACTAAGCTTAGAAGATGCAATACAGGATCACCTTGAATTGACGTTGAAACCTGATGACAAGATAACGTTTAAAGAACTTGCTAACCATACTTCTGGGCTACCCCGGCTCCCTTCCAACCTAGATCTTTTAGCGGTTGATCCCAACAATCCTTACAAAGAGTACGACGCTGAAAAACTAATTGAATATTTAAACGAAGAGGTTGAGCTACAACAAAAACCAGGAACAGAATATGGGTACTCAAACCTTGGTGCTGGACTACTAGGCTACGGACTAGCAAAAATGTCAAATTCTTCCTACGAAGATTTATTGCAAGAGAGAATATTCGAAAAGTACGGAATGTCTAATTCAACAACTCAACCCAATAAAATAAAGAACCAAATTATTCATGGATTAAACCCTAATGGGGAAGTGACCTCAAAATGGGACTTTAATGTACTGGCTGGTGCTGGAGCAATTTTATCTACCACCGAAGATTTATCAAAGTTTGCGCTGGCTCAGTTTGATACTGAAAATAAAGAATTGATTCTTACCCAAGAACCAACTTTCAAAGTAGATAAGAATATGCAGGTAGGCTTAGGCTGGCATATTTTACCCGATGAAAGTGGCGATGAATTAATTTGGCATAATGGCGGAACGGGTGGCTACACTTCTTCCATAGCATTAGACACTGAAAACAAAAAAGGCATCATTATTTTATCTAATGTTTCAGCCTTTAACAGTAAAATGGGAAATATCGACGAATTATGCTTTGAGCTAATCGAGACTTTATAGAAAAGACAGTGAATTACTATGACTAAGTACTAGAACATATTTATTTCAACGTCATTGCGAGAAGCGAAGCGAGGGTCGCCCCGCGACGAAGCAATCTGTTCACTATGAGGTAGACGGTCGCCGTACGATAGCTTCGTCATACTTCCCGTGCGGCGTCCGCTCGCTATGACGTATTTAAATATTAATATAATGGTGTCGCCCTACTTACAAGTAATTACTTTTGGTAAGCACCGCTGACTTTTTCATAAGCCACCATATGACTAAGATAGCTCTCTATATTTTTTCACTCTCGTTTTGTAAATTGTACTACTCAAATGCTTTGAGAAATTTAGTGAGGCAATTTACGTACGCTTTCACGGTTGGCTCGGTGTGACGTTGAATACACAATTTTTGTTCAAAAGCTTTGATAATATCTTGGGTGATCACATTAATATTCGCTTTGTTGTTTTCACTTGTAAATCCTAGATTCAGCTTTTTATCGCCTCCAGAGCAGACAAAAAGCTATTTTTCGCATGTTTTTCCTGTATACTACTTTTGCGGATATGCGAATATTTCTATAGTGTAAATATACGTATGTCGTATATCCAGATGTTGGGCACTAGCAAGCAAGTTGATAACAAACACTAGAATAGAATCAAAATAATACAATGAAAAAAATAACTATAGCAGTCCTTTTAGCATGCATTTTATTTGGATGTACTGAAAAAGAAGGGATTATAAACCTAGTTCCAAATGAAGTTAGTACAGCCCCAAATTATTGGTGTACCTGGTATTGGCAAAATTACCTGATTAATAAAGGACAGGAAGTGAAAAATCCTGATCCAAAAAGGGTTTATTCAAATAAAGCAGCACGGGAAGGAATGAATGAGGAAACGATATTTGGTAATGACGGCATGGCTAAGGTGATTTTGCCAAAGTCGAGAGGTGATTATTTCTTTTTAGTAGACCATGGATGGCAGGATAAAGCCATTAAGGAGAATACCTTTTTTACTTTAATGATTGATACCCTTGATTTTCCAAAATACAATCACTTAGGACCTAAGGAGAAAATCAAAGAAATGAATAAGGGAATTAAAGCCTTAGGTTGGCGAGGCCTTGCTTTATGGGTAAGAGGAACAGTTACTGAAGAGGAAATGAGAAAATTTGTGGAATGGAGTAAGTTTGCAGGTATTGAATATTGGAAAATTGATGGGGGTGATACGGAACATTTTTATGCCACAAAAGTAAAAAATGAAATATATCCTGGACTTACCTTGGAACATATTACAGGTTCAGGTGGTCCTCTTAATAATTTTTGGGATATACAGGGCTTAAATGAATACCCATCAGTTTATAGTAATCAAAAAACTATAGATAAAAAGTCGGAAGCTTCAATACATAATAAAGGTTTTAGAATTGAAAAAGCACTAAATGTGATAAAAAATACCGATGTTTTTAGAACTTACGATGCTGTACCATTATTAGTAAGTACAGTTACAATGCAGCGTGTACATGATATATTAGAGAATACTGCCGGGAAAAGTGAATATAGGGCTGTGCTAAACATTCAGGATGATTGTAATATTGCTGCAGCTTTAGGACTAGTTGTTGGTGTAAAACGTCATCCTATGAATACACCTAGAATGTATAATGGAATAGATTATCACCTACAAATTGCAGGTGATAGACAAGTTGATAAGCGCTTAAATGAAATGGATAGATTTGTAAGGTGGCAACGCATAGCTCCTCCTATGGCTGCAGGTTATGGTTCCTATAAGTTCTCCTCCGAATTTCATGTTGACAGTATTGTTTTCAAAAAGAGCGATACCTGGTACACAAATTCGCATGGTAAAATGGTCAGGCAAGGTGCTCCGGCTATTATGGCACGAAATATAGCTTTACCTGATGTTAAATCAGAGGGGTTAACTCCTTATGTTATGGCTTCAAAATTCCCAAACGGTGCCGTTGCTATTGCAACCGAAGGAAGGGTGACACCCGACAATAGCTGGCAGCAGCCAAAGGCAGATATTACCCTAAAAGAAGCTGAGCTGAATAAGCCAATTGGTATATTTGGTCAATACAAATCCTTAACATTAGAATTTTCCAGAAAGCTAAACAAAATAAAAATTTATGGTCAAGATTTAATGGCTGAAAATGCGTTGAATATTACGAAAAAAGTGACCATTAAAGGGAACAAAGTTATAATTCCTGGCGATTTAATTGATTCGGTAGGAACTATGGCCGGTGATGAAGGTGATATCTCTGCTCCGGGAATGGTAATTAAAATAATACCTAATTGAATTAGATGAAGAGCGAGAAGCCAGACCTCAGTTGCTATTAAAAACAAAATACAATGTTTTGGCTCAGTGCAAACCCGAAAGTATATCGCTTTCTACTATTTGTAGATAATGTCTGAAGCAGAACAAAAAAATATTGGTTTTGAAAATGCACCTGCAAAAGTTAGAGAGATTGTTTTTG